>Ga0066798_10000405_pt1 | contig 22907 bp, 19 predicted proteins | sample PersoiDNA2013203_FD_70961 | JGI IMG/M metagenome (GOLD analysis project Ga0066798, IMG submission 70961) | Permafrost soil microbial communities from the Arctic, to analyse light accelerated degradation of dissolved organic matter (DOM) -... | ecosystem: Environmental > Terrestrial > Soil >... | reverse complement strand
TTCGAGCGCTTCATCAGCAAGGAACGCGGCGAGCCGCCCGACATCGACGTCGACTTCGAACACCAGCGGCGCGAAGAAGTGATTCAATACATCTACCGCAAATACGGCCGCATGCGCGCTGCGATTGCCGCCGCCGTCCATACCTATCGCCCGCGCGGGGTGCTGCGCGACGTCGGCAAGGCGCTCGGCGTCGATGCCTCCATCGTCGACAAGGTCGCCAAGTCGCATCAATGGTTCGACGACCGCTACAACATGCTGGAACGCTTCGCCGAATGCGGCCTTGATCCGGCATCGCCGATTGCCCATCAATGGGCCATCCTCGCCTTGCAACTGATCAAGTTTCCTCGCCATCTGTCGCAGCACAGCGGCGGCTTTGTCATTGCACGCGACAAGCTGTCGCGGCTGGTGCCGATTGAAAATGCCGCCATGCCGGACCGCTCGGTGATCCAGTGGGACAAGGACGATCTCGAATCGCTGGGCCTGCTCAAGGTCGACGTGCTGGCGCTGGGCATGCTGTCGGCCTTGCGGCGCGCGCTGGAACTGGTCGGCAAGCGACGCGGCAACACCTTCCTCATGCAAGACATCCCGGCCGAAGATCCCGTCACTTACGACATGATCTGCAAGGCCGACACCATCGGCGTATTCCAGATTGAAAGCCGCGCGCAGATGAGCATGCTGCCGCGTCTGAAGCCGCGCCGGTTTTACGATCTCGTGGTGCAGGTCGCCATTGTGCGGCCGGGTCCGATTCAGGGCGGCATGGTGCATCCGTTCTTGCGGCGACGCCAAGGCCTGGAGCCGGAAACCTATCCCAAGGAAATCCTGCGCCAGGCATTGGAACGCACGCGCGGGGTACCGATTTTTCAAGAACAGGTGATGCAGATCGCCGTCCTCGCCGCCGGTTTCACACCGGGCGAAGCAGACGATTTACGGCGCGCCATGGCCGCATGGAAGCGCAAAGGCGGGCTCGAAAAGCATGAGCAGAAACTGGTGCAAGGCATGCTCGACCGCGGCTACGAAAAAGACTTCGCCGATGCCATTTTCAAACAGATCAAAGGCTTCGGTGAATACGGTTTCCCCGAAAGCCACGCCGCCAGTTTCGCCATCCTGGCCTACGCCAGCAGTTGGCTGAAATGCCATGAGCCGGAAGCTTTCCTGTGCTCGCTGCTCAACAGCCAGCCCATGGGTTTTTATTCGCCCTCGCAACTGATCCAGGATGCGCGCCGCCACGGCGTGCGCGTATTGCCTGCCGATGTCGTCCACAGCGACTGGGACAGCACGCTGGAAGACTTCGATCCGGCGCACCCCGAGCTGCGCCCTGCCGTGCGCCTCGGCTTGTCGCTGCTCGGCAGCATGAAAGAAGCCGCGGCGCGGCGCATCGAAGACGCGCGTCGCGAACAGGCCTTCACCGACTTGCAAGACCTGGCCCGCCGCGCCCAGCTAGACAAACACAACCTGCAAGCGCTGGCGACCGGCAACGCGCTGCTCACACTCAGCGGCAATCGCCGTGTCGCCCTGTGGCAGGCGCTCGATGCGGCGCCCGCCAAAGACCTGCTACGCAGCGCGCCGTCGCGCGAAGAGATCCTCCATTTACCGGCACCGTCGGAAGCCGAAGACATCGTGGCCGACTATCGCAGCGCCGGACTGACACTCAAACGCCATCCACTGGCCTTGCTGCGGTCGCGCCTGACCAAGCAAAAATTCCTGTCGCACGAAGTCATGGCGACATTCCAGGACGGCCAGTTCGCGCGCGGCTGCGGCATCGTCACCGTGCGCCAGCGACCAGGCACGGCCAAGGGCGTGCTGTTCATCACGATCGAAGACGAGACCGGTTCTACCAATGTCATCCTCTGGCCGTCGCTGGTAGAAAAGCAACGCAATGAAGTCCTCAATGCGTCGCTGCTCGGTGTCTACGGCATCTGGCAAACACACGCCGGCGTCCAGCATCTGGTGGCGAAACGATTGGTCGATCTGTCGCATCTGCTGGGTGAAATCCAGGTCGGCAGCCGGGATTTTTGCTAAACAACGTCGCGCAGCGGCAAATACACGTCGAGAACCGCCTCTCCTTCCGGCACGTCAGGAAAGAAACTGACGCGCTGGACAAACAAAGGAAAATCACGCAGTTCTTCACCACTGTGCGGCAGCCATTCCAGATACAGGAAGCGTGCCGCCTGCTCCAGCATTTCTTCCGGACCGGTCACGCGCAGCACGGCGCAACGGCCGCCGGGAATGTGCTTTTCAACGATGCCGGCCGCATTCGCGTCAATTGCTTGCGTCGTGGCGGCGCAGAGGTCGAGACGGAAATCCTGCGGCGCGACTTCGGCAGGATTGTCGTAGAGAACGTTGAACGTGGCGCTGACCGACGGCGACAGCCGGTGCTGCTTGCGCCAGTCGATGAAACGGCGCACCGAATCACCGATGCGGTGCGGATCGCCGCGATGCTCCAACGCGGCGACGCGGGTTTCCTTGAAATCGACGCGCTTGACGTCTTCAATGCGGAAAGTATTTTTCATGGTGCGGATCCTCAGTTCTCTCAATGGTTGATAGATGTCATGCCAGGGATCCCACTGCGGTTGCTCGCGAAAGCCGGACGGTGACTGGCCGACTTCCTTCCTGAAGGCGCGGGCAAACGACTCCGGTGTTTCGTAACCGTTGGCCAGCGCGATATCGATCACCTGGTCGCCGCGAAACGCCAGTTGATACGAGGCCCGCCGCATACGCCGCAACTGCACGTAGCGCGACACGCCGACGCCGAATAAGCCGCTGAATTGCCGGTGGAAGTGATATTTCGAAAACGCCGCCACCGCGCTCAGCCGCGCCACCGACAGATCACCGTCAAGATGCTCGTCGATATAATCGAGCACCTTGCGGAATCGGTTCTGGTAGCGCTCGTCACGCGCCTGAGCATCATGGCTGTCGTCATTCATCAATGGTTCTCCCTGGTAATGGAGAGACTATCGGTGCGCGACAACGGCGGCCTGACCGATCTTGCTCAGTTGGCGACATAGGCTGAATTGCCCTCAACCGACCGCCGCAACGAGATGTTGCGGCGGCTGTGCCTGGGGCCAGGGATGCAAGGCAAAACCATTGTCTTGTCCCAGCACCTGCGGCACTTCCTCGACCAGCGCATCAATGGCGGCGCGCACTTTTGAAGGTAAATGGCGTGCACGCGGCCACACTACATGAATATCGGTGGCGACCAGTTGATCGGCGCCCATCACCAGCGACAGGCGCTGGTCGCGCAGTTCGTGCCAGATCATCCAGCATGGCAACCAGGCCAGCCCGGCGCCGGCGACGGCGGCATCGGTGATGGCTTGCAGGTCGTCCAGCCGCAGGCGGCAATCGATGTTGACTTCCTCTACCTGGCCGTCGGCGGCCTGCAATTGCCACGGTACGGCACGACCGGTGCTGCTGTAAGCGACGCCCTGGTGCCGCGCAAAATCTTCCATTCGTTTGGGCCAACCGTGTTGCGCCAGATAATCAGGCGCGGCGCAAATGCCCATGCGCTGCACGCCTAGCCGGCGCGCCACCAGTTTGCTGGTGTCGGGCAAGGTGCCGATGCGCACGGCCAGGTCGTAGCCCTCTTCGACCAGGTCGGCGACGCGGTCGTTGAACGACATCTCGATCTGCAAGGCGGGATATTTTTGCATCAGGCGCAAGATCACCGGCGCGATGCAACGGCGGCCGAACAGTACCGGCACGCTGATGCGCAAGCGCCCCGACGGCGCGCGCTTGCCGCCGTCGAAGGCGGCTTCGGCGGCGTCCAGTTCGGCCAGTGCGCGGATGCAGCGCTCGTAATAGATCTGGCCGTCTTCGGTCAGGTTGTGGCGCCGTGTGGTGCGGACAAACAGGCGCACGCCGAGCCGCAGCTCGAGCCGCGCGATGATCTTGCCGACCGCCGAGCGCGTTACGCCCAGGCGCTGCGCCGCCAACGCAAAACTGCCTGCCTCGGCGACGTCGACGAAGACGGCAATACCATCCAGTCGTTCATTCATTTTCAACTCCTCCGGCTTGTTGTTGGCGCCATTATCGATGATTCATTGGTTCCATATCAGAATCAATTGTGGTCGCCAATCTATCCAATGGCGCTGCTTATTCTCTTATATCGTAGCCCTTCGCAGTGTTGCGTGCAGGGAAGAAGCTCTGCGCCGCTGCCTCAGCAACTTGACAACCCTATCCCAGCAGGAGCAACAAACATGCATGCCTCAGTGAAATCATCCATGAAAGCCTATCAATTGCGTCCCGGCGCCGGCGTCGCCGAACTGGCGCAGACACACATCCCGACGCCCGTGCCGCAGCCGCACGAAGTCCTGATCAAGACGCACGCCGCTGCGCTCAATTACCGCGACCTGATGTATGCGCGCGGCAACTACATCAATCTGGCCGATGCGCCGCTGGTCCCGGCCGGCGACGGCGCCGGTGAAATCGTTGCGGTCGGCGCAGCCGTCACACGTTTCAACCTGGGCGACCGCGTCACGCATAGCTACTTCACCGCCTGGATCGATGGCGAACCCGATCCGGTCAAGACCGCAGCCGCCTTCGGCACCCACGTCAACGGTACGCTGGCGGACTACTTCATCGCTCCGGAAGCCGCACTGGTCGCCATTCCCGATCATCTGGATTACACCGAGGCGGCACCCCTGTCCTGCGTCGGCACCACTGCCTGGAATACGCTGTTCAGCGACGGCGGCTTGCTGCCGGGCGCGACGATACTATTGCTGGGCACCGGCGGCCTGTCGATCTTTACGCTGCAACTGGCCAAAGCGGCCGGCCTGCACGTCATCATCACCTCGTCAAGCGATGCCAAGCTGGCGCGTGCACGTGAGTTGGGCGCCGACGCCACCATCAATTACCGCAGCACGCCCGAATGGCAGGAAGCAGTCTTGCGCTTGACCAAGGGCCGTGGCGTCGACCTGACGGTGGAAGTCGGCGGCGAAGACACGCTGGCGCGCTCCTTGCAAGCCACGCGCATGGGCGGTGTGGTGTCGGTGATCGGCGGGCTGAGCGGCTTCGGCGGCACCAGCATCGAACCGCTCGCGCTGATCGCCGGCGCCAAACGGCTCAGCGGCATCTTCGTCGGCAGCCGCGCCATGCTGGAAAATCTCAATCGTCTGATCACGGCCACCAAACTGCGCCCGCTGGTGGACCGCGTATTCAGCTTCGACGAGGCGCCGCAAGCCTATGCCTATCTGGAATCGGGCAAGCAGTTCGGCAAGATCGTGGTGCGCGTGGCGGAATAAGACGGCGCGGATGGAACGATGCTGCCCAGTCAAGAAAATTATTCCACGCCATCGTCCCGGCGAACGCCGGGACCCAGTGGCGTGCAGCGTCATGACGGCTGCCGATACGACGCCGGGCCCTGACTGTGGTCAGGACGACAGAACCGCAAGCAAGGAGAAGCAACGCTGCCAGTGGCGTTTTGTTAGCGGCTCTTAAAACAAATCCTTCTGCCCGGTCACCAGCGCCGCAAAATCGTCCTGCATGAACGGCAGGATCGCGTCGGCCACCGGTTGCAGCTGGCGCGTGACGTAATGGTCGTAGTCGATGGCCGAACGCCGCGTCTCCAGCGGCTCGGGGCCGGCGGTGGTCATGACGTAGCTGATCCAACCGCCGTTCTGATATTGCAGCGGCCGTCCTTGCGTGCGGTTGAATTCATCGGCCATGCGCGCCGCCCGCACATGCGGCGGCACATTGCGTTCGTAGGCATCCAGCGGCCGGCGCAGGCGCTTGCGATACACCAGCAACTCGTCGTAATCGCCCTTGAACGTGCCCGCCACATAGTCGCGCACGTAAGCCTGGTAAGGCTGGCGCTTGAAAATGCGCTGATACAGTTCCTGCTGGAATTGCTGGGCCAGCACGGTCCAGTCGGTGCGTACCGTTTCCAGGCCTTTGTAGATCATTTCTTCGCGACCGTCCGGCTTGATGATCATGCCGGCATAGCGCTTCTTGCTGCCGAAATCGGTGCCGCGCACATTGGGCATGAGGAAACGCCGGTAATGCGTTTCGTACTCCAGCTCCAGCGCGTTCTCGAGCCCGTACTGTTCTTGCAGATGCACGCGCCACCAATCGTTGACGTGCTTCACCAGCGCGTTGCCGATGGCGTCGGCCGCTGTCTCGTCATGCGCCTTCCTGAGCCACACGAAGGTCGAATCGGTATCGCCGTAAATCACCTGGTAGCCCTGCGCCTCGATCAGCTCGCGCGTGCGATGCATGATTTCGTGGCCGCGCATGGTGATCGAGGAGGCCAGCCGCGCATCGAAGAAGCGGCAGATGGTCGCGCCGAGCACGCCGTACAGCGAGTTCATGATGATTTTCAGCGCCTGCGACAAGGGCTTGTTGTGCTGGCGCTTGGCGACTTCGCGGCCTTGCCAGATTTTGTCGATGATGGCCGGCAAGCTGTGTTTGGTGCGCGAGAAACGCGCGCCGCGAAAGCCCGCTATCGAATCGGCATCGTCCGGATGCGCCAGTCCTTCGACCAGGCCGACCGGATCGATCAGGAAGGTGCGGATGATCGACGGATACAGACTCTTGTAGTCCAGCACCAGCACCGAATCGAACAAGCCCGATTGCGAATCCATCACGAAGCCGCCCGGGCTCGACTCGGCCGGCGTGTCGCCCAGATTGGGCGCGACGAATCCCTGGCGGTGCATGTGCGGCATGTACAGATGGCTGAACGCCGCCACCGAGCCGCCCATGCGATCGGCCGGCAAGCCCGTTACCGAGGCGCGTTCGAGCAAGAAGTCCAGCAATTCGGTCTTGGCGAAGATGCGCGTGACCAGCTCGCAATCCTTGAGGTTGTAGCGCGCCAGCGCGGGCTTGTCTTCGGCAAAGCGGCGGTCGATTTCATCCATGCGCTGATAGGCATTGGTGATCGCCTTGCCTTCGCCCAGCAAGGTCTGCGCCACCGACTCCAGGCTGAAGGACGGAAAACTCCAGGTCGCGGCGCGCAACGCTTCGATGCCGTCAATGATCAGCCGGCCCGCCGCGGAAGCGAAATAATGGTTCTCGTTGTAACCGTGCTCACGCCACTCGAGTTCGCTGCCGTCGCGGCCGAAGCGCAAGGGTATCTTGTAGCGTTCGGCATGCTCTTGCAACACGCGCAGGTCGAACTGCACCACGTTCCAGCCGATGATGGCGTCAGGGTCGTACCGCGCCAGCCATTGGTTGAGTTGTTCCAGCATCAGCTGGCGGCTGTCGCAATACTCCATGTCGAAATCGATGCTGCCGGCGTCGCCGTTGGGCGGGCCCAGCATGTACACCTGGCGTTGTCCGCAACCTTCCAGCGCAATCGAATAGAGCTCGCCATGCATGGTGGTTTCGATATCCAGCGACACCAGCTTCAACTGCGGACGATAGCCGGATGCCGGCTTGAGTTGCGTATCAGGCGCGGGCCCGGTGCCGAACAGCACCGGCGCCGTGATGAAGCGTTCCATCAGGTAACGCTCGGGCGGGCGGATGTCGGCTTCGTAGACGGTGACGCCGTATTCCCTGAGCAGCTTGTCGATCTTGATCAATTGCCGGTGTTGCGTGCAATACAGGCCGAGCACCGGGCGGTGCTGGAAGTCGGTCAGTTGCAGCGGCCGCAATGCGACATTGCGCTCATTGCGCAACACCTGCTCAGCCTGCGCGCGCTGCTCCGCCAGGATGAAGGCCACCGATTGCTGCAGCGGCAGTCTTACCAGACGCGGCCCCGCATCCGTGGCCAGCCAGAATTCCAGCTCCGTACCGGCCGGCGTATCGCGCCAGTGACGGGTCAGGATGAAGCCTTGCTGTTGCGAGGCGGAGGGGACTGGCGGCGCTGCTTGCATTGCTTCAGGACTTTCTTCAAGGCTTCCCGGCATCATTGCTGGCGATGCGAGCGGATTCGGGCACTGCGCCCAGGTTCTTTGCATTATTTTACGAAGGCGCAAGTATAGGCGATACGCCCCGTGTTCGCCTGCGAGCGCACGCCCAGGCGGCCGGCGTGTCGCGGCGCCAGCACAACAGCAGATATTGCATGCAGTCAGTTGGCGACGTTATATTATTCCTCACCAGCCACCCATTCTTCCCTGCCCTCGCCATGATGAAAACTTCGGTTCTCTGCCTGCCGCTGCTGACCGCACTGCTGGCCTCCGGCGCCCTGGCGCAAGTCGCCTGCGTCAGCGCCAATCCCGTGATCGGCGCCATGCAGGCGCAATGGGAGAATGCGCGCAACAGCAGTGCCATGAATTTCACCGACGGCTTCGCGCCCGTCACCTTGAGCCTGCTGCCGCTGGCGGAAGCCGAGATGCGCTACGGCAAGCTGGCGCTCAAGTCGAAGCAAACCATGGGCTTCAGCAACCGCTACCATTGGCAAATCGACACCGAAGGGGATTACTGGATCGCCGCCGACTCCGCGGCCTGGATGGATGTGATCGACAGCAGCAACGGCGAGCAGGCGCTGGAGCCGCTGAGCTTCAACCAGGGCCTGCGTTGCGCCGGCATCCACAAGGCGCTCAAATTCCATTTGCACGCCGGCAGCTACACGTTGCTGATCGCCTCCGAAGACGCTGCCCAGGTCAAGATCTCGGCCGGCCGCGAGACCCCGTCGGAATAAACTGTCTTCAGGCCTGGCGCGCAGCACCGTCGATGATGTGGTCGCCGCCGCGACCTTTGTCCACGGTGGCGCCCAGCTCTACCGGATCGATGGACGAACGCAGGCGCGGCAAAGCTTGCGGATGATGTTCAGCAATAAACGCAATCATCGATTCGCGGATCAGGCAGCGCAAGTCGAAGGCATTGCCTGAATTTTGCGCGCTGACCAACAGCCTTACCTGCATGGCGCGCTCGTTGGAATCGGTCACCTGCAATACGCAGACGCGGCCATCCCACTGCGGCGCCTGCTGGCAGACGCGCTCGAACTCGCCGCGCAATTCCGCCACCGGCAAACAGAAATCCAGCCACAGAAAGACCGTGCCGAGGATGGTCGACGAGGTGTGCGTCCAGTTCTCAAACGGATTTTCGATGAACCACTGCAGCGGCACGATCATGCGCCGCTCATCCCAGATGCGCACCACCACGAAGGTGCCGGTAATCTCTTCCACCCGCCCCCATTCGCCGTTGACGATGAGCACATCGTCGATACGTATCGGTTGCGAAAACGCGATCTGCAAACCGGCAATGAAGTTGCCCAGCACCGGCCGCGCGGCGATACCGGCCACCAGCCCGGCGACGCCGGCCGAGGCCAGCAAGCTGGCGCCGAACTGGCGCGCGCCCGGCAAGGTCAGCAACACGAACGCCAGGCCCAGCAAACCGACGATGAAGTAGGCGCTGCGCGTGAGCACGCGCGTTTGCGTCAGGATGCGACGTGCCTTGAGGTTGTCGGCGACATCGTAGGGATTGAGCTGGACGACCGTGACGCTGACCGATTCTATGCACTTCACCGCCAGCCAGGTCAGCGCCAGGATCAGCGCCACCGTGCCCAGATAAGATAAGGAGCGCAGCCCCGGCATCTCGTCCGGCGCCGCGGTCAGCACCACCCTGACCGCCAGCAAGGCGACGCACACCTGGCTGGCGCGAAACGCCACATGCGTGGTATTGGTGGTGAACGGCCGGCTGCGCGCAATCCGGCGCAACAGCAAGATGCCCACGCGGTGCAAAATCATCGCCAGCAAGATCGCCACCACGGCAACCATCGCGACGACCACACCCGACTGCAAGGGTCCCGGCTCCACGCCATGAAGGAAAGGCAACTCCATCGATCACTCCTGTCTGGATTGTAATCACAGTAAGGATGATCTTCTGAGGGGCTTGCAGTTCCCCGACTTGCCATTGCGACAACGAGAATGCAGCGATGAAAAAGCGAGGCGGATGGGACTCGCCAAACCTGTATATCCGGATAGGCTAACAGCCTCTCAAGGAAATGAGGAATGGGTCAGCCCGGCAGCACGCTATCGGCGGCAACAAGGCCGGCTATAAAACGGCTGCCCAACCGGTCCAACACCCCATGAGATTTCTTGGAACACGGGAAGCGCCCCGATAAAAACCATGGGCTTCAGCCATCGCTACCACTGTCAAATCAGGCAGTGCAAGTCAACGGCATTGCCGGAATGTTGCCACGCCTGCTTGCGGACGCGTGCGAACTTGGCGCGCACTTGTCCCACCGGCAAGGAAACATTCTGCTGCAGCAACACCATGTCCGATATCGTCGATAAGGTAAGCGGTGCCGCGTCTGCAAGTCTTCTCCACAGCGCACACTCAATCTTCAGATACGTATCAAATTTATTCTGAGATTTGACGAAATCACCTTCGCAGGCCGCAGCCCGCTTGACGGCAATACGCCGGATGCGTTTTACTACCAGCGCTGAAACATGCCCTAGGGTCTGTTGTCGTGCAGCGTGCGGTGACAAGTTTGTTTTTGCAAAGCGCTACCTCACAACGGTAAATTTCTGTCTCACCAATCGTGGATCGTTTTCTTCAATGCTGGCGTGTTAATCCCGACAGCATTATTCTTGGAGACTGATGATGAAAAAAAAACTGATGCATTGGATCTGCGCCTGTGTGCCGGCTTTAGTATTTCTTCCTTTTTCCGTTTCGGCTGCTGGTTATGCAGAGACTCGTTATCCAATAGTGCTGGTGCATGGATTATTCGGTTTCGATGCAATTGGGCCGGTGGACTATTTTTATCGCGTCCCGGCAACGCTCCGTGCAGATGGTGCCCGGGTTTTTGTCCCCTCGGTTTCTGCAGCTAACAGCACCGAGGTGCGAGGTGAGCAGTTGCTCGCCCAGATCAAGCAGATCCGTGCCATCACCGGCGCAAGTAAAGTCAACCTCATCGGTCACAGCCACGGCTCCCCCACTGCACGCTATGTCGCCTCAACACGGCCCGATCTGGTCGCGTCGGTAACCTCAGTCGGCGGCGTCAATAAATCAGGATCGCCGGTAGCCGATGCGGTCCTCGGCACATTAAGCAATCCAGTCATGCGCTCGGCGCTCAACGGCTTGGGTACGCTTCTCAGCGTGCTGTCAGGCAGCAGCAGCCTACCGCAGCGCTCCGTTGCCGCGTTCACCTCGTTAAGCACGGAGGGCACACTGAAATTCAACCGTGCTCATCCTCAGGGCATACCGAACACCGCGTGTGGGGAGGGCGATTATGTCGTCAACGGCGTGCGATATTTTTCATGGAGCGGAGTCAAGCCTTACACCAATCCGTTCGACCCGACGGATCCGGCATTCGTGCTCACCTCCCTCCTGTTCCGTGGGACGCCGAACGACGGTCTTGTCAGCACCTGTTCCACGCACTTGGGCCAGGTCATCCGCGACAACTATGCAATGAACCATCTTGACGAAGTCAATATGATGGTCGGACTGGTAAACCTGTTTGAAACCAATCCCATCACACTGTACCGCCAGCAAGCCAACCGTCTCAAGAACTTAGGCTTGTGAGATTGCGATGATACTGCGAGATCGCGTGACGGTGACATTGCTGCTGCTCGGACTAAGCGCACTTGGATGGAAACTATGGCCGAATGCAGAAAAAAATACTCCTCCTGCATTCGTGCCATCAATGCAAGGCACCGAACCGGATGCCAATCTGAGTGCGCTACAGGCTGCGGATCGAAACAGGCAGGATCAGCAGCTACTGGCACCCCAGGCCTATGGTCAGCTAGTGCGTATGTTCGACTACTACTTGAGCGCTGTAGGCGAAGCCGATATCGATGCGATCACCCGCAAGGTCAACAGCGAGATAGACCAACGCCTATCGCCCGTCGAGGCGAAAGAAGCCAAGCGGCTTTTAACTTCCTACCTCTCCTTCAAAAATGCGATGACCGGCCTTGAGGAAAATCCAGCGCCAGGCGTCTCTGGCATGCAGGCCGTTCGTCAGCGGCTGCTATCAATACAAAAACTACGCAAAAAATTTTTTAGCCCGGTAGAAATCGACGGTATGTTTGGCTTCGACGATAGCTACGATCAGGATGCCATCGCACGACTGGAAATCAATCAGAGCACCACGCTGAACGATGCGCAAAAAAAAGAACAGCTGGCCGCGTTGGACGCCTCCATGCCTGCGGCCCTGCGCGAGCAACGCGAAGCAGAACGACTGCTACCCCGTCTGCAGGAACAGACTGAAACCCTGCGCGCCAACGGCGCCAGCGAAGACGACATCTATCGTATGCGAGCCAAAGAAGTCGGCCCGGCAGCAGCAGGGCGACTGGCTGATGTAGACCGCGACGAACAGGTCTGGCAAAGCCGCATCGCCGCTTATCTGGATGAGCGCAAGGTTCTGCTCAACACCAACGGGAACCTGCCTGCCGCACAACGCGAAGAAGCGCTAGCGCAGTTGCAGACGCGCCTGTTCAATGCCCAGGAGCGACCACGCCTGATGGCCTATGAAATGAGCGCAGCTACGGTCCCCTCCCCCTGAATGACATTTTCATTTTCCCGTACGCTCAATTTTTACTCTCATGGCAATATGACTCCCCACCTCCCTCGACACAAACGCTCTGGCAAGCATCAACATGGATTCACACTGATTGAAATCATGGTAGTGGTGGTCATCATGGGTATCCTCGCCGCATTGGTCGTGCCTAAATTAATGGGACGCACCGACGATGCCCGTATCGTCGCAGCAAAACAGGACATTGCAACCTTGATGCAAGCGCTCAAGCTCTATCGCCTGGACAATCAACGCTACCCCACCACCGCACAAGGCCTGCAAGCATTAGTCGTCAAGCCGACCACCCCGCCTGCAGCCAACGGATGGAAAACCGGCGGCTACATCGACAAACTCCCCAAGGATCCCTGGGGTACGTCTTATCAATACCTGTCGCCAGGCATCAGAGGTGAAGTCGATATTTTTTCATTGGGCGCGGACGGTCAACCTGGTGGCGAAGGCAACGACGCCGATATCGGCTCGTGGCAACTGTAATTACCTCATTTTCACCGGGCCATGCCTGTCCTGCTGATCGGGCTCAACGTGGTTTTACCCTGCTGGAATTATTGGTGGTTCTCGTGATTGCAGGCATAACCTTGGGCTTGGTTTCATTGAATGCCATGCCGGACGAGCAACAATTGCTCAACACCGAAGCCCGGCGTATTGCATCACTACTGCAGCTAGCGCGTGAGGAAGCAATTGTGCGCAATCGACCGGTTGCATTTGAAGCGTATCCCGATCGCTATCGATTCACTGTTCGGGAAGAAACCGGCTGGCAAACCTTGGCACAAGACGAATTGCTGCGAGAGCGCAGTTTCACACCGGCGCCACTGAGTTTAAGCATCGACTCCACGCTACACCAACCGGGCTCGCCAAATCTTCCATTGCGCATTGTTTTTGGCCGGGAGCCCTTGACGCCTCCATTTCTTCTGACGCTCGCGACCAGTGCTGCGCGCACTGCCATTCGCAGTGATGGCAGCGGTCGTTTTCAAGTGGAATGAACATCATCATGAAACAGGCAACCAACCGCCGGCCTGAACAAGGATTTACCTTGCTGGAAGTCCTTGTTGCGCTGGTTATCGTTGGAACTGCACTTGGCGCAAGCCTGCGTGCGGCGGGAAGTTTGATCCAAAACAGCCAGCAACTGCGTGCCATCATGATAGCAACCTGGTCAGCGGAAAACCGCTTGACGCAATTACGGCTGTCGCAAGAATGGCCGGCGTTGGGTACCCGCTCTTTCGATTGCAGACAAGGAGATCTCTCTTTGCGTTGCACAGAACGCGTTTTGGCAACACCCAATCCCTATTTTCGCCAGGTCGACATTAGCGTATTCAATGGCCAGAATGTAGAGCAACCCATCATGAGGCTGGTCCAGACAGTAGCTCATGCACAATAAACAACGCTCCCAAGGCTTTACGCTGATCGAGCTTCTTGTCGCCATCAGTATTCTGGCCATTGTTGCCGTGCTGGGCTGGCGTGGACTGGACAGCTTGATTCGTACACGCACAGCCCTGAACAAAAATCTTGAACAAACACGCAGTATGCAATTGACCTTTGCGCAACTGCAAAGCGATTGTATCCAGCTTGCGCCGGCAGCGATGATAGGCGCACGTGCGGCGCTCTATATTACGCAAAACCACCTCATGCTGATACGCACCGTCGCCGATGAACAGCAGCCCTTGCACGTGCAAGTCATCAGCTATCGCCTGTCAAATGACGTGTTGTCGCGTCGGGAGTCAACAACGACGCGTGATCTGGCAGAGCTCGATGCCCTTTGGCAGAGTGCGCTGCAAAATACCGATACGTCACCCCCGATTACCTTGCAATCAGATATCGCAGCAATGAGCCTGCGGCTCTGGTCCAAAAACAACGCTAGTTGGAGCCCCCCCAATACCAACATCACCTCAATGGACAAAAGTAACTTATCTGTCCCCTCGGGACTGGAAGTCGCACTGCAATTACGGGATCGCAAAACAGTCGTCAGCAAATTATTTTTTCTGGGAGCCACATGAAACGGCGGACTTTACCGACACGGCAATCGGGTATGGCAGTAGTTACGGCCTTACTACTCATGATGCTCGCGGTGACCATTGTTGCCGGCTTATTCTGGCAACAGCAGGTACAACTACGCACCATTGAAAATCAACGATTGCAAGTACAAAATCAATGGCTCCTGCGTAGTGCAATCGACTGGGCACGCCTAATTTTGTTGGAAGATAGCCGTAATTCGTCAAGCGATCATCTCGCCGAGTCATGGGTAACACCACTGACAACAACACGCTTCGGCCAATTTGACAGTAGCCCCCAAGACAGTGCAGGTACAGATGACAGCGTACTGTCAAGTCACATTGTCGATGCTCAATCCCGTTACAACCTGAGTAATCTGAGCGGCAGTGGCGTGGTCTCTCCTCACGAAATCGCCGCTTTTAGACGCTTGCTGGATATGCTGAATATCAACCCAGCGTTCGCCACGGCAATCGCACAAAATATTGCCGCCACACAAAGCACAACTTCCACCGACAAACAAACCAAAAAATCGGTGACAACACGTCCCAAATCAGTGGCGCTAATCCAGCTCGACGATCTATTGACCACCCCCGGACTGACACCAGAAATACTAGACAAGTTACGCGACTTTGTGACCATATTACCGCGTACGACGCCAATCAATGTCAATACGGCCCCCATCGAAGTGCTGGCAGCAAAAATAGAATCCTTGTCACTTGAGGACGCAAAAATGCTCGTGTCCAGCCGCATGCAAGCGCATATTCGCGACATAGGAGATTTATCCCAGCGCTTGCCAGGAAGGACGCCACAGTCCTTATCGGCAAGCGACGTTGCGGTGAGCACCAATTTTTTCCTGGTATATGGAAAGGTGCGTATCCACCGGGCGGCGCTCACTATGCAAGCCCTGCTGGAACGCAACAGCACAGGGGTGCAACTCATCTGGAAGCAGGAAAAATAGGACTTACGCAAAATTGCCCTGGCTAGGCGTGCTGACCAAGACAGTACGCCTGTACGGCGAGGAAGCACAACGATACCAGGGCGGTTTTGCGTCAGTCCTAAAAAACAAGAAAATCTTATCTCCCCTCACAACCAAAGCGAAATGTTTTGAGCATCCTCTACCTCAAATTGCCACCGAAAGCAGCGTACGACACCCCCTTCTTCAACGACGGGGCCGTCTGCTCGTTCGCGCTGGCATCCGATACGGGCGATCTAAAAAACGAGGGGCGGACCTCCCTTTCCAGCCTGGCCGAACTGTTAAGGAAAGCTCGACATGCCGTTGTCATACTCGCCGCAAGCGATGTGACGCAACTACAGATAAAAACACCGCCGTTATCGATGGCACGCCTGAAGCTGGCACTACCCGGTCTGGTGGAAGACCAGCTTTTGGCAGATACCGCAGATTGTATTGTCATGGCCGGGGCATTGTCGGCAGGTTTGCACACGGTCTTCGTCGTGCAGCGCAGCTGGCTGAAGTCGATAGCACATACCTTGACCGCGCTAGGCGCGCGCCATATCGTGGCACTGCCTGCACAATCAACTGTACCTGATGAAGAAGGAGTAACCACTGCCGTACTCACCGAACATGCCCAAGGAACTGAGCTTGCCATCCGACTCTTGTCGCGCGGCAGTATCGGTTTATGGCTCGCGCCACAACAGGCTGATCCTCTATCGCCGGACCAGCCGCAGAACAATACAGATGCGCTTACCACGCTGCGCGCCATCGTTCCTCACGACCCCATCGTTTTGTATGCCGTGCCCACCCTTCTATACGATGTCCAGCGCGCCGCTGACGCACAAATTCGCATCGTCGAAGATAACTGGCAGCGCCGGATAGGATCAATCAAGAACGCCATCCAAAAAAACAATGCGCCCAACATGATGAGCCATCTTGGCTTACGGCAGGCAAATCTCTGGCGTTGGCCGTTGGCGTTGGCCGCAGCCCTACTGATCGTGAATATGGCGGCACTCAATATTGAATGGTGGCGCGCCGCGCATCAGGTCCGCACACTGCAGGCGGGCATGGAAAAAATCTACCGAACCATCTATCCGAAAGATCCCATCATCCTGGATCCGCTCGCGCAGATGCAACAAAAAATCGCGACCGCCCGACGCGCGACCGGCCAGAGCACACCGGACGACTTTACGACGCTCTCCGCCAGTTTCAGCCAGGCATGGTTCGGGCTAGCGCCAACGACATCCGCAGGTAATTTGCCATCAATCAGCGCATTGGAATACCACGATCGCAGTTTGCTGATCCGGCTAAAAAACGGCACCGCGTCCGATGCCCTGACTGCATCGTTGAAAACAGCGTTGACAGCACGGCATTTGTCCTTATCGCAAACCACTGACGGGATATGGGAAATAAAACACACGCCATGAGCAGCATACCCACCAAAACACAACAACTTGAACAGGCCTTCTCTGCCTTCTGGGGCATGCGCAACCCGCGCGAACGCTTGCTGCTTGTTGTCGCAGTAATTTTTCTGATGCTGACACTCTTATATGTGCTGAATGTCCAGCCGGCACTCAAAGAACGCATGCGTCTGCAAAAGAAAATTCCAGTCCTTCAACAAGAGGCGACGCAATTGCAGGCGCTCTCGACAGAAGCAATTGCACTCGCCGCAACGGTCACGACAACAATCCCGCTGACGCAAAAAGAAATTGAAGAAACGCTGCACCGCAGAGGATTAATTGCACAAGACATTTCCGTACATCAGGAGCTTGTCAAAATCCAATTCCCAGCGGTTTCGTTTCCCGCGCTCCTTAACTGGCTTAACGACATGCAAAAAAGACGACAACTACTTGTCACTGATGCCAACATCAGTGCACAGAATAATCTTGGCACGGTCAATGCGACGCTCAATTTGAGACAGCAAAAAAACGAATAGGAAAAGCGGGTTGCATGCGTTTTCAACGAATGCCCATCGATACGATGCGCAGCACTACAGGCAAGTTAGACACCTCAACGGCATAATGCGAGACACCTCAACGATGTACTTATCTAGACGATTTCATCTGGCCCGACTTCGACCTTGCATTGTCGCACTCCTGTGCTTATCGATGATCAATCTGCCACCAGCGCTGGCGGCCAGGCCATCTTCCTCGAACGATACCAAGCTCACGTTTGTCGGCGCCGATATCGAATCCGTCATCAAGGCAGTCGGACTGTATACCGACACCACCTTTGTGATCGATCCACGTGTGAAAGGCACAATCAATCTGGTGTCGGAAACGCCCGTCAGTCCGCATCATGCATTCGATCTGCTGACGTCGGCGCTCCGCTTGCAAGGTTATGCCGTAGTCATGGCCAACGGCTACGCAAAGGTTGTGCCGGAAGCCGATGCCAAGCTCCAGGTCGGCCCTGTCCAATCCAGCGCCAACAATGCCGGGGGCGATCTGATCGTCACGCAGATTTTTCGCGTGCATTATGAATCAGCCGCCAATCTGGTCGCGACGTTGCGCCCCTTGATTTCTCCCAACAATACGATCAGCGCGAACCCTGGCAACAATACGCTCATCATCACTGACTATGCCGACAACCTGAAGCGACTGGAAAAAATCATTGCGAGCCTGGATACGCCCGCCACCAGTGAACTGGATGTCATTCCTGTCCAGCATGCCATTGCCAGCGACCTCGCCGTGATGGCAAACAGACTGCTCAATCCCGGCACTGCCGCCGCACCAGGAGCACCTGCGGGAGCAGATATCAACCGCATCAGTCTGCTGGCGGACCCTAGAACCAATGCGATTTTACTGCGCGCCCCTTCACTGGCCCACGCCAACCTGGCAAAGTCCTTGATTGCCAAACTGGATCAGCCAACCGCACAACCCGGCAATGTCCATGTGGTATATCTGAAAAACGCCGATGCAGTCAAACTAGCGCAAGTTCTGCGCAACGTCGTTTCTCAAGATGCGCCGCTGCCTGCAGCAGCGTCCTCCTCGTCGGACACACCTTCCGCCGGCACCAAGGGAAACTCCACTGGTCTGCTACAGGGTGCTGCTGCCAATACTGCATCGGCAGCGCCATCCGGCAATGCCGGTGACACTGGCAGTACTAGCGGTGCGGGGGGATTCATACAAGCCGACCAGGCCAGCAATACCTTGCTCATTACCGCCAGCGAACCGGTGTACCGCAACTTGCGAGCAGTCATCGATCAGCTTGATGCACGACGCGCGCAAGTCTATGTCGAGTCGCTCATTGTCGAAGTCACTGATGAAGTGGCCACCGAGTTCGGCATTCAGTGGATGGCCCTTTCCGGCAATCGCAACAGCAACTATCGCGTCGGCGGCGCCACCAGCTTCGCCGCCGATAGCAGCGGGGCCGGCAACAACAATATCGTCAATCAAGGATTGGCTATCAGAAGTAATGGCCTCCCCGTCGCTCCAGGAGGCGGATTATCGATAGGTATTTTTCGACAAATCGCTGGCTCGCTTGGACTGGGTGCCCTCGCGCATGCACTGGAAGCCAACACCGGCGCTAACATTCTGTCCATACCGACCTTGATGACACTGGATAATGAAGAAGCCAAAATCCTTGTCGGTCAGAATGTCCCCTTCCTCACCGGCCAATACACCACGCAGGCCTCCGGAGGTAGTGCAGGCCTCAATCCTTTTCAAACCGTCGAACGCAGAGACGTTGGCATAGGCTTACGCATCAAGCCGCAAATATCGGAAGGCGGCACCGTCAAGATGGAAATCCACCAGGAAGCATCCAGCGTTGACCCAACCAGCCTTAAAAACCCATCCGGCATCACCACCAACACACGCAAAATCGACACCAATGTGCTGGTGGACGATGGTGAGATTATCGTGCTGGGTGGATTGATAGACGACAATGGCTCAAGCAAGGTCGAACAGGTTCCTTTGCTCGGCGATATCCCATTGATTGGCAATCTGTTCAAATATCAAAGCCGCGGTCGCAAGAAAAGCAATCTGCTGGTTTTCCTGCGTCCAACCATCATCCGCAACAACGAGCAAAGCCAGAATGTCGTTGCCGACCGCTACGACTACATGCGTAATGCCCAGATAAAAATGCAACCCACCCCGAACCTGGTGATGCCAAACGTTAATTCGTCCATCTTGCCGCCGCTGGAAAATGGCCGCCCCGTCGGCGGCACATTGCTCAACAGCACACCACGCCCGCGTATTGCGCCAGACGCGTTGACCACGCCTGGCACCATCAGACCGCTGGCCCTACCCGACATGCCAACAATACAGACGCTGCCTGCGATGCCAAACGGTGCGCCTCAGATTCTCCTTTCCCCAGACAACACCCCCTAACAGCAATGAATAGTCAGCGTCTTTTACCCTACAGCTTTGCCCGCAATTTTGCTTTGCTGGCACAGCACGGCGGTGCCAGTGGAGAGCCGGTCGAAATCTGGATGTCGGAAGACACGACACTCACCGCCATTGCCGAAGTTAGCCGCTGTTTCGGACAGATCAGGTTGCGGAGAATCTCGTCGGACGCATTAAAGGAAGCCATTGCAGCAGCCTACGCCGACTCCGGCGGCGATGCAGCTCAGGTGGTGGATGAATTCGAATCCGATCTCGATTTGAACAAGATGATGCAGGACATGCCTGCCATAGAAGACCTGCTGGAATCGGCCGATGATGCCCCGGTCATTCGCATGATCAATGCATTGCTCACGCAAGCCTTGCGGACCAACGCATCTGATATTCATGTTGAACCGTTTGAGAAAATATCTATTGTGCGTTTTCGTATCGACGGTCATTTGCGCGACGTGGTCCGCCCCAGAAATGCCATCCACGGCGCATTGATTTCCCGCATCAAGATCATGGCACAGTTGGATATCGCTGAAAAACGACTGCCGCAGGATGGCCGCATTACCTTGCGGATAGGTGGCAAGCCGGTCGACGTGCGCGTATCGACCTTGCCAACGGGTCATGGTGAACGCGCCGTACTGCGTCTACTCGACAAAGAATCAAGTCGTCTCGACCTCCAACATTTAGGCATGTGCGATACGATGCTGTCGCAATTTGACAAGTTGATTGCACAACCACACGGCATCGTATTAGTCACCGGCCCCACCGGCTCGGGGAAAACGACAACCCTCTACGCGGCACTGTCCCGTCTGAACATCACTTCCACCAATATTCTGACTGTTGAAGACCCGATTGAATACGAACTGGCCGGCGTCGGCCAGACCCAAGTAAATTCACGTATCGATATGAGTTTCGCCAAAGCATTGCGGGCGATGTTGAGGCAAGACCCGGATGTCATCATGATCGGCGAAATCCGGGATCTGGAAACGGCACAAATTGCCATCCAAGCCTCCCTGACCGGCCATCTGGTGCTGGCGACGCTGCATACCAACGACGCCGCAGCAGCGGTCACGCGTTTGCTCGACATGGGGATAGAACCCTTTTTGCTATCGTCATCCCTGCTTGGTATTGTCGCGCAACGGCTGGTACGCAAACTATGCACGCATTGCCGTCGCCATGATGATTCGCAATGGCTGGATGTCGGCTGCGCGCATTGCGGTCACACCGGCTATCAGGGACGGGTGGGAATATATGAATTACTGCTAGCGACAGCACATATCCGCACACAGATTCATGCACAGGCCTCAGAGGCCGCCATTCGCACGACAGCCCAGCAGGATGGCATGCACAGCATGCGCGAAGATGGTCAACGCTGGGTGTCCGACGGCGTCACAACGCGCATGGAACTGCTACGCGTCACCAAAGATTAACCACCATAATGCGCTAGCAGGAACGGATCCCGACAATGCCAGCATTTCGCTATGAAGCAGTAGATGCACAGGGCATCGCCTGTAAAGGCGTTCTCAACGCCGACAATCCACGCGCCGCGCGCGCCGATCTGCGCACGCAGAACCTGACGCCGATCAGCGTGGAAGCCATTGCCAACCAATCCCACATCGCAAGTCAAAGCAAACGCCGCTTTGGCGATCGTCTCTCGACAACAGAGCTAGCCTTGGTCACCCGCCAACTCGCCAGCCTTCTAGATGCAGGCCTGCCGCTGGAACAGGTTCTAAGCGCATTGATGGAGCAAGCCGAGCGCACTTACCTGCGCGACCTGATTGCCTCCATTCGCTCAGAAATCATGAGCGGAGCGTCCTTTTCCCAAGCCTTATCGCAACATCCTCGCGACTTTGCCGATATCTATCGGGCCCTCGTCGTTTCGGGCGAACAAATTGGGCAACTGGCGCGCGTCTTATCGCGACTTGCCGATCATATCGAACGGCGCAACCAACTGATGCAAAAGATCAAACTGGCGTTTACCTATCCTGCCATCGTTAGCGTTACGGCGTTTTTCATTATTATTTTTCTACTGACCTATGTGGTGCCGCAAATCGTCGCCGTCTTTGCCAATACCAAACAAAAACTGCCGCTACTGACCGTCATCATGCTGTCTCTGTCCGACTTTGTACGCAACTATGGTTGGGCCGTCTTGTTCGCTGCAACTGCCGTATGGCTGAGCTGGATCTCACTATTGAAAAATCCCGTCACTAAACTGCGCTGGCACACCTGGCTGCTGACCGCACCGCTCTACGGAAAATTCGAGCGCAGCCTCAACACCACACGTTTCGCCAGCACACTGGCCATTACCATCGGCTCCGGCGTGCCGATCCTGGCCGCCTTGCAAACCAGTTGTGCGACGCTATCGAATGTCGCCATGTGCGCCCTGGTTGAACAGGCGACCGCACGTGTGCGTGAAGGAGTGGGATTGGCGCGCGCGTTATCTGTGCACACACATTTTCCGCCGATGTTGATTCATATGATTCGCGCCGGCGAAGCGACCGGGACCTTACCGACCATGCTGGAACGAGCTGCCAACATGCAGGAGCAAGATCTGGAGCGGCGCACCCTGACGATTGCCGGCTTGCTCGAACCGGTATTGATTCTGACGATGGGCATCATCGTGCTATTGATCGTGCTGGCGGTACTCATGCCAATTATTGAAATCAACCAGCTCGTGCATTAACACGAGATCACCATGCTGAACAAAAATCCAGCGGCAAAACATCTCCCCGTGATGATCACTCTCCTGCTGATCATCATGCTTTGTCTTTCCATTACCTACTGGGGACTTCGACTCTTCCGATCGGTCAGCCATGCGGTGCCTACGTCCGTGCCAGAGAGACAAGCAGCGCCCGATCTCAATGTAGCCGGCCGCTTGTTTGGCATCTCAGCATCCGCTGACGTCCTCCAGTTTCAACTGACTGGAATTATTGTCGCCAATCCGATACGACATAGCGTTGCCATACTCACTATTAACGGAAAACCCGGCCAGGCAATTCGTATCGGCGCTGAAATCGTCCCCGGCGTTACTGTTCAGGAAGTCCACACCGATCACGTCTTGTTGCTCGACGCCGGCATCCCCAAACGGATTGCGCTTCCCTCCCAAAAAATTCCCAACCTCCTCGCCCCTGACAACCAGCAATCCCTCCATGCGTACAACGTCGACACGATGCCCTAACCGGTACACAAATTTGCACGTCTTGATCAGGCATGTGAATCAGTTGGAGAG
>Ga0066798_10000404_pt1 | contig 22945 bp, 21 predicted proteins | sample PersoiDNA2013203_FD_70961 | JGI IMG/M metagenome (GOLD analysis project Ga0066798, IMG submission 70961) | Permafrost soil microbial communities from the Arctic, to analyse light accelerated degradation of dissolved organic matter (DOM) -... | ecosystem: Environmental > Terrestrial > Soil >... | reverse complement strand
AACATAACTGATTGGGCATCAAAATAAAAAGTAGCGTTGCGCCATCGGCAGCACGGTTGCTGGCTCACAGGTCAGCAGCATGCCATCGGCGCGAACAATATAGGTTTCAGGGTCCACATCAATCACAGGCATCCAGTTATTATGGATCATGTCTTTTTTCTTGACGCTACGGGTACCGCTCACCGCGACCAGTGGTTTTTGCAGGTTCAGCGCCAACACTTCAGGGTTTTGCAAACCTGCCTGAGAAACAAAAGTGACCGAAGTCTTTAGGCCGCCGCCGTAAGCGCCAAACATGTGGCGATAATGTACAGGCTGTGGCGTAGGGATAGACGCATTTGGGTCACCCATCGCGGCGGCGGCAATCATGCCACCTTTAAGTATGGTGGAAGGTTTCACGCCAAAAAACGCGGGGCGCCAAATCACCAAATCAGCCAGTTTGCCGACTTCTATTGAACCAACGGTATGCGCAATACCATGCGTCAATGCAGGGTTGATCGTATATTTGGCGATGTAGCGTTTCACCCGAAAATTATCGTTGCGCTCGGTATCTTCCACCAGCGCGCCGCGCTGCAATTTCATTTTGTGTGCAGTCTGCCAGGTGCGAATGATGACTTCACCCACACGCCCCATCGCTTGTGAGTCAGATGACATCATGGAGAATGCGCCCAGGTCATGCAAAATATCTTCTGCCGCTATGGTCTCGCGGCGAATGCGGCTCTCGGCAAAGGCAATGTCTTCAGCAATCGCGGGGTCAAGATGGTGGCACACCATGAGCATATCCAGATGCTCATCTATGGTATTGACGGTAAATGGCCGCGTTGGATTGGTAGAAGATGGCAATACATTGGCATACCCAGCCGCTTTAATAATATCTGGCGCGTGGCCGCCGCCTGCGCCTTCGGTATGGAAGGTATGGATGGTGCGGTCTTTAAATGCGGCAATGGTGGTTTCAACAAAGCCAGATTCGTTCAGCGTGTCGCTATGAATCGCCACCTGAATATCCATCTCCTCCGCCACGCTCAGGCAGTTATCAATAGCAGCAGGCGTCGTGCCCCAATCCTCATGCAGCTTAAGCCCCACCACACCCGCATTGACTTGCTCTATCAAAGGCTCGGGCAAACTCACATTGCCTTTACCCAGAAAACCCAAATTCATGGGAAACGCATCCGCCGCTTGCAACATACGGTGTATATGCCAGGGGCCTGGCGTACAGGTGGTGGCAAATGTCCCAGTGGCAGGTCCAGTACCGCCACCTATCATGGTAGTGACGCCAGACATCAGCGCCTCTTCAATCTGTTGCGGGCAAATGAAATGGATGTGCGTATCAATGCCGCCAGCGGTGACTATCATACCTTCACCCGCGATGATTTCCGTGCCTGCGCCTATCGGAATTGTTACGCCAGCTTGTATATCAGGATTGCCCGCTTTACCGATAGCCGAGATACGCCCGCCCTTGATACCAATGTCCGCTTTTACTATGCCCCAATGATCAACAATCAAGGCATTGGTAATCACCGTATCGGCCACATCTCTGGCGCTCAGTTGACCCTGCCCCATGCCGTCACGGATCACCTTGCCGCCGCCGAATTTCACTTCTTCGCCATAAGAGCCTGCGAGCAAGGTGTAATCTTTTTCGACTTCTATCCAAAGTTCAGTGTCGGCAAGCCGCACACGGTCTCCCGTGGTAGGGCCAAACATTTCGGCATAGGCTTTTCTATCCAGTTTAACGCTCATTTCAACGCCCCCATCACCTTGCCTGCAAAACCATACACTTTGCGATCACCATCCAACGCAACCAATTGCACTGTGCGAGTTTGGCCTGGCTCAAATCTCACAGCAGTACCCGCAGCAATATCCAGGCGAAAACCATAAGCTGCCTGTCTATCGAAAGACAAAGCTTCGTTGGTTTCAAAAAAATGATAGTGCGAACCAATCTGAATCGGTCGATCACCTGTATTGGAAACATCAATAGTGACCGTAGGTCGATCTACATTCAGGCTGATTTCACCCGCTTCAATTTTCATTTCACCTGGAATCATGTCTTCCTCACAAATAGGTTTCCATGAGATAAGTTAATGATAAAAATGGATGAAGTGCGAGGCGCCTGGAGCGCAGCAACCGAGACACTGCGATAAGTACGGCGAGGTTGTGAGCACCGCGCAACGAAGTAATTCGCCATTTTGATTATTAAATTACTCATGGAATGGGTTGGTGAACCGTAACTAACTTTGTCCCATCAGGAAAAGTCGCTTCAATCTGTATATCAGGAATCATTTCTGGAATACCCTCCATGACGTCATCACGTGTGAGCAAAGTAGCGCCATACCCCATAAGATATGCCACGGTTTGGCCATCGCGAGCACCTTCCATGATGGCAGCAGAGATATAGGCAATTGCTTCTGGATAATTCAGCTTAAGGCCGCGTGCTTTGCGCCGCTCGGCCAACAGGCCAGCGGTAAAAATCAGTAATTTATCTTTTTCGCGTGGGGTGAGTTCCATAAGGTTTCTTTACTTTTTAAATTGCTATGTTAATTCAAGTATTCCAGATACGTGGCCTGGTAATTGCTCTATGAGCATACCAAGGTCGCAGTATGTGCCACAAGGCTTCAAAATACTGCCTTGCGGATTGCGCCGAACTGCCGATATAACGGGCTGAAAAAATCTGCGGTAATGCTGTCAGCCCAATTTTTGAGCCCTGATCTGCCGAAACCTCCCTGCAAGCAGCAATAATATCGACTGGCACAGCCCCCGCTGCAACGACAAAACTTGCACTCACCACCTGCCCGCGCAAACCAGCCATTGAAGCAAACGCGCGGCTTTGTGGTGATAAATTGCTACGTTCGTTCCATATCAATTGATGATTGCGCTTGATGCTTAAACGTTGATGCAGCTTGCCATTTAGCCATTCTTCAGCACTGGCTTGACGACCAAAACAGAGAATATCCCAAGCTGCAAACACGGCTTGTGCCCCCAGATTAATCTCTGCTGACAAGACAAGATCAGAACCATCAAACAATATATTCTCTTGCGGCAACCATTCCAGTATTGCGCTATCTTGTAGATCAAAATTCAATTGCTGGCTGGCTTGCCGACCATTCGACTTGTACCATTTGCCTGCGCCCGGCGTAGTGAGCAGCACATGTGAGTGATTACTCTGCTTCACATTGAGAGCCAAGGCATCACCCCCTGCAACTCCGCCTGGCGGGTGCACGATAATCGCATGGCTGACGGCATCGCCTTCTGGATACAAGACTTTCTGTATGACTAAAGGCCCTTCATGCTGCTTGCGCGCTAATACGGTGCGTCCATTTTTCTCTACGAAATCCAGACTTAATTTTGCACGCCAGTTCGAGCTAGCAATAGCGCCTGGCACTATTGGGTTTGCCGGCCATTCTGATTGCTGTAAATTGGCATCATCCATCAACACATATTGCCACGAATCGGGGTCAGTAAAAATAACCGTTGCTTGAATTTGATTGCTAAAACCAGTTTAGTAAGCCAACTAGAGCGCAACAAAGTTACGGATATTGTCTTTTTCCATATCTTCACCCAGACCATTTTTCACCACCTGACCACGTGACATCACTAAGTAATGATCAGCCAGTGCCTCCGCAAAATCGTAATATTGCTCTACTAAAAGAATCGCCATATCACCACGCTCGGCGAGCATTTTGATCACGCGTTCGATGTCCTTGATGATAGAGGGCTGTATGCCCTCAGTAGGCTCATCCAGTATTAATAATTTAGGGCGTGAAATCAGCGCGCGGGCAATGGCTAACTGCTGTTGTTGCCCACCAGAAAGATCGCCACCACGTCTATGCAGCATCTGCTTAAGCACCGGGAACATCTCATAAATATCTTCTGGAATCTGCGAAGCAGCTTTGCCCTTTACTGTCGCCAAGCCCATGTGCAGATTTTCTTCTACCGTCAGGCGGCTGAATATCTCACGACCTTGCGGCACATAGGCCATGCCCAAAGCAGCACGTTCATAGGGTTTGAGATTAGTAATATCTTTACCATCCAGAAAAATATGACCCGTTTTAACGGGCAACACACCCATCAGGCATTTTAGCAAGGTGGTCTTACCCACACCATTACGACCTAGCAATACGCTACAGGCACTCATGGGCGCAGCAAGTGAAACATCGCGGAGTATCTGGCTGCCGCCGTAGAATTGATTGATGGATTTGACTTCTAACATATTGGGCTATCGTCCTAAATAAACTTCAATGACTTGTTCATTAGATTGCACCTGTTCCATCGAACCCTCGGCAAGTACACTACCTTGATGTAGCACGGTCACCTTGCGTGCGATGCTGTTCACAAAATCCATGTCGTGTTCCACTACCATAATCGAATGCTTGCCTGCCAAGCGATTGAGCAATTCGGCAGTGCGTTCAGTCTCATGATCGGTCATGCCTGCCACGGGCTCATCCAGTAGCAAAAGCTTGGGCTCTTGCGCCAGCAACATGCCGATTTCAAGCCATTGCTTTTGCCCGTGAGACAATAGACCTGAGCGCATTTTGTGTGAATCTTGCAGGTTGATAGTAGTCAAAATCTCGCCAATGCGATCTAACTGCTCACCTGAAAGCTTGCCAAACAGTGAGTTCCAGATGCCTTTATCGGTCTTCATCGCAAGCTCGAGATTTTCAAATACCGTATGGTTTTCAAATACTGTCGGTTTTTGAAATTTACGGCCTATGCCCGCCTGCGCAATTTGCGGCTCTGTCATTTTGGAACAATCCATGGTTTGCCCGAAAAATACCGTGCCTGTATCAGGCCGCGTTTTGCCAGTGATCACATCCATCATCGTAGTCTTGCCCGCGCCATTGGGGCCGATAATGCATCGCAGCTCACCAACATCAATAGACAAAGACAATTTATTCAATGCTCTAAAACCATCAAAACTAACGGTAATATCTTCCATGTATAGCACCACGCCATGGGTGGTATCCAGCACACCAGGCTGGTAAAGACTGCCACTGATACGAGTCTCAGAGTCAGATTGCGAAATAATATTTTCAGTCATTATGCTTGCCCCGCTTCTACATCAGCTGCTTTACCTGCTAATTCATTGCTCGTCTTCCTGGCTTTATTCTTCTTGGCTTTGAGTTTTGACTTCACTTTTTCAAACAAGCCTAATATGCCTTGAGGTAGGTATAAGGTCGCCAATACAAACAGCAAGCCTAAGAAGTACAGCCAATACTCAGGGAATGCCTGGGTGAAATAGCTCTTGGCACCATTCACAATACCAGCGCCCAGCAAGGGGCCGATCAGCGTGCCACGACCACCCACCGCCGCCCAGATGGCAATTTCAATTGAGTTAGCAGGCGACATTTCGCTCGGGTTGATAATGCCAACTTGGGGTACATACAAGGCACCAGCGATGCCGCAAATAACAGCAGAGAATGTCCAGATTGCAAGTTTGTAGTGCAATGGGTTATAGCCAGAAAACATCACGCGGGATTCTGCATCGCGAATCGCCGTGAGCACACGGCCAAATTTACTGGTCACGATTGCACGTGAAATAATCAGAAAAACAATGAGCAACAGGCCTGTAATCACGAACAAAGCCATGCGCATTTGCCCAGTAGTAATCGGAATATCCAGCAAGCGCTTGAAATCGGTAAAGCCATTATTACCACCAAAACCCGTTTCATTGCGGAAGAACAGCAACATGAAGGCATACGTCATGGCTTGCGTGATAATAGAGAAATAAACACCCTTGATGCGCGACCTAAAGGCAAAGTAGCCAAAGATAAAAGCCAGCACACCAGGCACCAACAGGACCAGCAACAAGGCAAACCAAAAGTGGTCTGTCATCGCCCAGTACCAGGGATAGGTCTTCCAATCCAGAAACACCATGAAGTCTGGCAAATTACTGTGGTAACTACCATCAGTGCCGATTTGGCGCATGAGGTACATGCCAAAAGCATAACCACCGAGCGCGAAAAACAGGCCATGACCGAGGCTGAGAATGCCGGTGTAACCCCAAACCAAATCCATCGCCAAGGCCACAAAGGCGTAACAAAGTATCTTACCGCAGAGCGCTACGGTGTAATCAGAGATATAAAAAATACTGGTTTGTGGCACCAACAAATTAAAAATGGGAAAAACCACACAGACTACAGCAAGCACTATAGCGAGCGCTGCCCAGGCTTTACTACTGTATAGACGGTGGACCAGCGTTGGTTGTGGAAATTTCTCATGCATGATTTTGCTTCCTTATGACTAATGCGTTATTGGTAGCAGACTTAATCAATTTGCCGACCTTTGAAAGCAAACAGACCTTGTGGGCGTTTTTGAATAAAAATAATCACCATCACCAAGATGAATATCTTAGCTAGCACTGCCCCAGCAAAACCTTCCAGTATTTTACTTAATATGCCCAAACCCATGGCCGCATACACAGCCCCAGCCAGCTGGCCTACCCCACCCAATACCACGACGATGAATGAATCCACAATATAGCTTTGGCCGAGTGCAGGACCTACATTACCAATTTGAGATAATGCCACCCCTGCCAGCCCAGCAATGCCAGAACCCAGGCCAAACGCCAGCGCATCAACCTTGCTGGTATTAACACCAATACAGCTTGCCATGCCACGATTTTGAGTAACAGCACGAATAAACAAACCCAGGCGTGTTTTACTGATCATGAGCCAGACCAATAGCAGCACCCCGATGGCAAACGCAATGATCAGTATGCGGTTGTATGGCAGTACCAGATTAGACGCGAAGTCTATGCCACCAGACATCCAAGCGGGATTTTCCACAGTTACGTTCTGTGCACCAAAAATAGTGCGTACTGCCTGGATGAGGATGAGACTGACCCCCCAAGTAGCCAGCAAAGTCTCCAGAGGACGACCATACAAAAAGCGAATCACGGTTTTTTCAAGCACAATGCCAACGACTGCAGTAACTAAGAAAGCCGATGGAACGGCCGCCAGCAAATACCACTGAAAACCACCAGGGAAATGTTGAACAAATACATTTTGCACTGCGTAAGTCACATAAGCACCTATCATCATCATTTCACCATGCGCCATGTTGATCACGCCCATCAGGCCATACGTCACGGCCAAGCCCAAAGCGGCGAGCAGCAAAATACTGCCAAGACTGATGCCAGTAAATAGCTGCCCTAATCGATCAAACAGGGCAAGGTGGCTATCTATGGATTTCAATGCATCTTGGATAGCAGCTTTGACTTCAGGATCCGTCTCGCCATCAGGTGCTAGTCGAGTAGAAAGCATCTGCTTGATATTGGCATTGGTAGCACCGGATAGCGCTTTAGCGGCAGCCAAACGGGCCGCTTTATCAGGACTGGTCAACTCAATGGTCGAGCGTACTTCAGCGAGTGCATCGTGAATTTTAGATTCGGTTTCCTTAGCTTCTACCTGCTTGATAATCGCCAGACGGCTATCATTGGCCTCGCTACCGAGCAAAGATTTAGCTGCATCCAGCCTTATTTTGGAGTCGCTAGATAAGAGGTTCAGCGTGGCAATAGCTGCATCTAACTCAGATCCCATCTGGTTATTATTCACTACGTCGTCTGCATCTTCAGGCAGATCAACGGTCTTACCAGTCAGCGCATCGATGGTGGCAGTATCTGTCACGATATAGACGCTCTTATCTTTAATTTTGACTGCATCATTTTGCAGTTGTTGCAAAAACGGAATGGCACTCATATCGCCTTTGGCCATCACGCTATTCAATACGGCAATTCGAGGCTCGTTATCGCCTATCGCCAAGCCTGTGATTTCATCATTAGTCAGGGCTGAAGCATACCCAGAAACGAGCAATATTGAGCTTGCCAAGACCATCACTAAACGATGAATAATGTCTGATGAAACTGCTGCAAAACAGTGCTTGAATCGGATGAAAAATAACTGACTTGATGGCATATGAATTCTCGGTCACGTTCACACAGAAACCGCTACGGGGGTTAAGCCGTAGCGGGATTTACTACATTGACTACTGATAAAACATAATGTGCTTAATCATTTGTTTTACTACCTTTGTTTTACTGCCTTGCTACTAGTTTGTTGCTGTTAATACCAAGCAATTTATGTACTTGCTTGTGTTGCATGTTTTACCGCCTACTACTACCCACCATAAGCTTCAGACTTGACTACTAGTCCCAAACTTAAGTCTTACTTAACTTCTGGCTCATCTGGTTTTTTATCATTGCCAGCGATGTATGGGCTCCAAGGTTGCGCCTTGATTGGACCTGGAGTTTTCCATACCACCTTGAATTGACCATCAGCCTTGATTTCGCCAATAAATACTGGTTTGTGCAAGTGGTGGTTTTTCTCATCCATGTTGACAAGAAAACCGTCTGGTGCCTGGAATGTTTGGCCAGCCATTGCAGCAACCACCTTATCAGTATCAGTGCTCTTAGCTTTCTCAACGGCTTGCGCCCACATATGGATACCGATGTAAGTCGCTTCCATTGGGTCATTGGTCAGAGGCTTGTCAGCAGTCGGCAGTTTCTTCGCCTTAGCAAATTCAGACCATTCTTTGATCCAAGCGGCATTGGTTGGGTTTTTGATGCTCATGAAGTAGTTCCAAGCAGCCAAGTTACCGACCAATGGCTTGGTATCAACACCGCGCAGCTCTTCTTCACCCACCGAGAAAGCAACGACTGGAACATCTTTAGCACTCAGGCCAGCATTGCCCAATTCTTTGTAGAATGGAACGTTAGAATCGCCATTGATGGTAGAAACCACGGCTGTTTTGCCACCTGCCGAGAATTTCTTGATGTTAGCCACTATGGTTTGGTAATCGCTGTGCCCAAACGGTGTGTACTCTTCCATGATGTTGTCATCAGTAATGCCTTTTGTATGCAAGAAAGCACGCAGAATCTTGTTGGTAGTGCGTGGGTAAACATAGTCAGTACCCAGCAATACAAAACGCTTAGCACCACCGCCTTCTTTGCTCAGCAGGTACTCAACCGCAGGAATAGCCTGCTGGTTAGGTGCTGCACCGGTATAGAACACGTTCTTTTCCAGCTCTTCACCTTCATACTGTACTGGGTAGAACAACAAACCGTTCAACTCCTTGAACACTGGCAATACTGATTTACGTGAAACGGATGTCCAGCAGCCGAAAGTAACGGCTACTTTGTCTTGCGTCAGCAATTGGCGCGCTTTGGTAGCAAACAAAGGCCAGTCTGATGCTGGGTCAACCACCACAGGCTCAAGCTGCTTGCCCAGTACGCCACCTTTTTTGTTGATTTCATCAATCGTCATCAGCGCCATGTCTTTCAGCGAGGTTTCAGAAATCGCCATGGTGCCTGAGAGTGAGTGCAGAATACCTACTTTGATGGTGTCAGCAGCTTGTGCAAGCTGCATGCTGACGATCATGGCAACGCTGGCTGCAATGACTGACATCGTTTTAATGAATGTGCGACGATTTTGCATTTAAAACTCCTAATTAAATATTCAAAAAAGCGCGGCAAGTGATCAACACTTGGCAATACTCGCCGCTTCGGTGTTTGCTTTAGAACTGGAACTGCATCGCTACGTTAATTGCATTGATATCTTTACTGGCTGTTTTCTCCTCATGAGAGTAGTAACCACTCAGTTGTGCGTTATAACCATCAATGATGTAAGCGCTGCCTAAATCAGTACGCTTGTCATCTATCCCGCTATCCGGTTGAAATTTCTGAAAACGGACATAAGGCTGAAATTGACCCCAACCCACCTTGTCGTTAAAGATATAACCAGCACCAGCGGAGTAGGCTTTGCCTTGTTCGCCAAGGAAAACACCACCAGTGTCATAGTCGTAGTAAGCCGCTTCAAGCGAGATAGCTCCTGGTCCTACATCTTTCTTTTCCAGTAAGAAATCGATGCTGTAAGAACTGTAGTCACCAGTCGCGGTAGTCGATACCGCACCACCGCCTTGCTGCCTGCCTGCAATGCCCACGGCCAGAATGTCTTTTCCACCCAGGTAGTTACCTGTACCGTAGTAACCTGGCTCTTTATCCCAGAAATCGAGTTGTACGCGACCAGCGTACATTAAGTCATCTGAGCCTTTACGTACTCCTGCTGCAAAGTTATCGAGCTTAAATTCAGTATTGCCTTCAAAGGCGCCAATTGAGTAATTCACCACGCCATCCAGTGCAGTACCGACCACAGCCACACCGTCATCACGGCCAATGTAGCCACCGTTAAAACCATAACGGGAAGCTATGCCAGACCAGTAACCACCACCCAATGAGTAGTAAGGGCCTGCCATGTTGGCACGATCACTTGGTGAAAGAAAACGGCCAGCCCAAATAGTTACCTCAGGTAAAACAGCCAACTGCACATTGCCGTCAATTACCTGAGAAGGCTTACCAGCTATATCTTTCTCGGTATTCAGCATGCCCTTGATGTATTGGTTAAGCGAACCAGATAAGTAGATACGGGCACTATCCAAACTGAAATTATTAGTATTTGAAGTTCCATCGCTATTAGGTGCATTGCTGCCAGTAAAAGAACCTCGCGCGCCAAAACCAATGCTTATTGACTGGTCATCACCAAAATTGATGGTGCCTCCAGCGTTAGCGTTATATGCCGGGATGCTACATGCAGCAATCACAGCTGCCGATAAAATGCTTTTGTTAAGCCTGAATGTCATCATGACGCCCCTTGAAGTATTGAATTAAAAATAAAATAAATAGGTCATGTCCTGGCTTTAAAACTGCACAGGTATGTAACGTGGATGCAGATTAGCGATTGCGCTCATAAATCTAAATACGTCATATTGCGTAGATGATTACCAAACTTAGAGATAAGATTTGTGCTAATTTTGCGTGGTGATTGACAGAGACTTCTTAAGAATGGAATCCGCATGCAAAAACAATATTCACCAACATTCATTAACATCAGCACCGCAACAATATTAATTGCAAGTTGCCTACTCTCAGCCTGTGGTGAGTTTGCTTATAAACGTGGTGCAAGCGCCTCTGACTTGCAAGCAGCGCGCAAAGCCTGTGCAGAACAAGGTGATAGCCCAGTCATCATGGAACAATGCCTTACAGATCAAGGCTGGACGGTTAAACCACTGGACAAAATGAACCCGTTGTTGGCCACGGCAGGCATCAGCGACAACAGAACAGGCCAGTTGATCCCCCAAGAAAGCAAGCAAAACAAAGACAGCAAACAGAACAGCACTGCAGAAAACAGCGCTGAAGCGCCCAAACCAGCAGACCCGCTAGACAGCTTTAAAATCAGTTCATGGTGGAAAACGGGCGCTGATGCCAATGCATTGAAAACGGGAATTAATGAATGTGTCGCTACACTCGGAGAAGCGCATAGACCAGCACCTGGCTCGCTAAACGCAACGCGCGGACTGCTGCTTTGTATGCGAGCAAAAGGTTGGTTTGCGTTGGCTGCACAATAATTGAGAACTAACTCTTCAAATAAAAAAACAGGAGCCCCAATCTTAAGAGGCTCCATAATAGTTAAATACTATTCTTTAATATTTGGCAGAAAGACAGTGGCTATGCCAAGCAGCGGCAAAAACGCACACAAGTGATAAACATATTGAATGCCTTTTATATCGGCCAGATTACCTAACAGTGCGGCACCAATGCCGGCTATTCCAAAAGCCAACCCAAAGAATAGACCAGAGATAGCACCAACTCTACCTGGTACCAGTTCTTGAGCAAAAACGAGTATCGCCGAGAATGCCGAGGACAATACGATACCAATGATGACTGATAATACCGCCGTGCAAAACAACCCAACATAAGGCAACAGTAGGGTGAGTGGAGCAACGCCTAATATTGACCACCAGATCACACTTTTTCTGCCCACTTTATCGCCTATCGGCCCACCAAGAATGGTACCCGTTGCAACTGCCAGTAAAAATCCGAAAAGATAAAACTGCGCATCATGCATGGACAAGTGAAATTTATCTATCAGATAAAATGTATAGTAATTTGTGAAACTTGCCATATAGATGAACTTAGAGAACATTAATAAGGCGAGTACACCTAAGGAAAACATCACTCTGCTGTTACTCAAACTCTGGCTAATTACTGGCTTGGCTTTTCCAACTTGCGCGGATAGATGCGCGCTATACCACTGACTAACACGGGTTAAAATAATCGCACCCAATAGTGCTACTAGTGAAAACCAAATGACGCTTCTTACTCCATACGGCAAGATAATCATCGCGGCGATTAATGGCCCAATTGCGCTACCCATATTACCGCCTACCTGAAATACAGACTGCGATAAGCCAGGACGATTACCTGCTGCCAACCTCGCCACTCTAGATGACTCAGGATGGAATATGGAAGAGCCCATGCCTATCAAGATAGCCGCAACTAATACCATTTCATATTGGGCTGCGATTCCTAAAACGATAAGGCCTGACATCGTTAATATCATACTGAATGGCAAAGAATAAGGCTTGGGTCTGTGGTCGGTATATAAGCCTATGATGGGCTGTAACAGCGATGCCGTGACTTGATAAGCCATTGAAATCAAGCCAATCTGGGCAAAACTCAGATCCAAGTTAAGTTTCAAAATTGGATAAATCGCCAGTAAAATTGACTGCATCATATCGTTTAAGAAATGCGATAGGCTAATTGCACCGATAATCCCGAAAAGGGTTTCCTTATTTTTAGTCCGCGGATATGGCATGGTTTGTTGCATGATGTTGTACCTCTCAACATAACTAGATTTATCGAATGCGAGAGTATAAGGTGTCGTATATAGTCATGTTATGACAATAACCATCTCAAATAAGACAATTTATATGGCCAATCAGAATATTGAACCTGATATTTATCAGACACTTCCTCATAAAGTCACCGCCAAGGCAGCAGATTATGAGGGTGGGGCTACGCCACGACACAGTCACCCAAGAGGGCAATTAATTTACGCATCGACTGGCGTCATGCGCATAGAGACCGATTACGGATGCTGGGTGGTGCCGCCACTTAGAGGCGTTTGGATACCGCCAGAAGTCATGCATACAGTACATATGCTAAGCAAAGTGGAGATGAGAACACTTTACATATTGCCCGATATAGCGGGCAATATGGCGTCTAGCTGTTGCCTGGTTGAAGTATCCCCATTATTGCGTAGCCTTATTATCGCGCTAACACAAGATCAGGCGGATTATGACGAAAGTGGGCGGTCAGGCTTAATAGCACAATTGGCACTTCTGGAAATTAAGTTTCTGAAAACACCAGCTTTGCACTTACCGCTGCCTAAACATCCCAAGTTGATGCAAATTTGTCAGAAACTGATAAGACAACCTGATGAGCAAGTGACGATCGAATTCCTAGCCGATGACTTAGCAATGAGCGCAAGAACCCTAGCCAGAAAATTCAAAAAGGAAACCAGCCTTAGTTTTAGCCAATGGCGACAACAGGCTAGATTGATTGAAGCATTAGGCAAGCTTGCTGATCAACAACCCGTTGCAAAAATTGCCAATGATTTAGGCTATTTAAGTTCCAGCGCATTCACCGCAATGTTCAAACGTAGCTTGGGGATAGAGCCTAGCAGATATTTTAAGTGAGTTATTAACTTGATACCAAGCTGAGGTAATGAGTAGATATCTGTTATATCGCCTATTTCTGCCTGCCATTATTGACTTAAATCTTCGTAGAGAAATTACTCAACCTTTAATACTGGTTCAGCACCTATCTAAGCCAATTGATTCACCCGTTGTAACGCTTTAATGAGTTTTCGCCTATGTCTTTCAGTCACTGCTGTCATTGGTAATCTTAACTCTTCTGTTATTCTGCCTTGATAAGCGAGCAAGGCCTTCACAGGGGCAGGGTTAGGTTCCAGAAACAATAGCTGGATTAGTGGCAAGAGTATGTTGAATAGTAAACACGCTTCTGCATGCTTTCCTGCTTTAACAAGATTGTATATTTTGACGTATAAATCTGGGCGAATATGGGCAGCGGCTGAAATAGCACCTACCCCGCCCGCGTTCATGGTATGCAACAACAGGGCATCGTCACCAGCAAATACCTTTAGCTTTGTACCTTGAGCAATATTCTGTAATTGCATGGTATCTGGGCTTGATTCTTTAATACCGATAAAGCGTGAATCTTTAGCCAGGGCGACAACCGTGGCAACTTCCATATTGACCCCGGTGCGGGCTGGGTTGTTATATAAAATGATGGGGTGGGCTGCGGCATTGGCTATTTGCTGAAAGTGCAGCAAAATACCCTGTTGGGCAGGCTTCACATAGTAAGGCACTGAAATGAGGAATGCCGCTAAATCAAAGTGATTATAAAGCGCGACTTTTTCTATGACCGATGCCGTGTTTTGTCCATTAATGCCCATCACCAAGGGATAATAATCCCCCGTGACTTCTTTGATGGCGATTAATACATCCAGCTGTTCTCTCTCGTTGAGACTCATAGCTTCTGCAGTGGTGCCACACAGCACCAAACCGTGAACACCCTTGGTTACCATGTCAGACGCCAGGTTTTGCAATGCCAATAAGTCAACTTTCTGGTTTTTAAATGGCGTGATCAGCGGAACCCAGATGCCTTTGAATACATCTTTTGCCACTTTAGGATTGACTAATGGATGAGCATTGATTAATTGATGTGTTTCAAAGCCATGCCTGCTGCGCTTGCTATCCAGATTTTGTGTCGTCATATTCATGATAATGCCGTGAATCGACCAAATTCTGCACTGGGTAATGTACGCATGATGGCACTCATTAAATGCGCTTCAACAGGCTTTAACAGGCAAAGGCAAACTTTCATCTTACGTGCGTGATCAACAGGCTCTATCTTCATCAATGATACGATTTCAGAAAATCCACTCATGACCAGACTACGCAATAAGGTCACGTTTTTTGTATCAATGGTCAGATACATATTGAGTCGTTTAGCACTGCCTGCTTTTAAATTTGCGACACTTTGTATTGCCTTTGCAGTGCTAGCCCCATACGTGTTATTGACATCAACACTTACTGATTTTGCCCCTGATGGCGCCATATGCTCCCCGCTTCCACGTTGTTAAGATGACAACAATCTTAGGCGTGAGCTTGCAAATTTGTCGTATAAGTTCTATCAAGGCTTGTAAAGATTTCGTAAAAATCAATTAATTTTGGGGGATGCATGCCCACCGTTTTCTTAAGTCCCCGCACTTTAATTTCGCACTTCAAGAAATTCGTACTTCCAAGTCTTCCTGCAGTCTATACGGCATACATACCCAATTTATAAATTCTATATCTATCAGATACTTAATCAGATATATTCCATGAATGCATATATTTATAAATAAATTTTATTTTTCTTTGTAAGGATTGTTCAAATAGCTCGACTAAACGAGGAGAACACAAAATGATGAGCATTTTCTAATCACAACAGTATTAGTGACAAAACTATTAGTCACACAAGTAGCAGCATCAATCGCCAATTTATCTAAATTTTTTGTTCGGGGACGGAGCTATCATGCAAATGCATCAACATCCGCTATATATAAAAATCTGCCACTGGGTGAATGCCCTGGCCATTTTTTTAATGGTCACCAGTGGTTGGCGCATTTATAACGCCTCACCCATTTTTGACTTTACATTTCCGAAAATATTGACCATTGGTGGTTGGCTGGGGGGCGCTTTGCTGTGGCATTTTGCGGCAATGTGGCTACTTGTACTGAATGGCCTGATTTATCTGCTAGTGAATATCATTTCTGGCCGCATGCAATCCAAGTTTTTACCTATACGCCCCAAACAATTACTCGCAGATTTTCGTGATGCACTAATGCTAAAGCTTGACCATAGCAATCTGCAAAATTACAACGCCGTACAAAAATCCGCCTACCTTGCAGCTATGCTGTTTATTATCGTCACCATACTTTCTGGCCTGGCGATATGGAAATCTGTGCAGTTCCCACTATTACGCGAACTCATGGGTGGTTATGACAATGCACGCATCGTACATTTTTTCACCATGTCCTTGATTGTCGCCTTCGTATTCGTACACATAGTGATGGTCGCGCTAGTACCCGAAACATTAATTGCCATGATTGGTAACTTCAAACGCAACAAGACCGCAGGAGTGAAATCATGAGTAAGCGTCCAAAAATTGAAGGCGTTGATACCAAATATGTGATCAAGCAAGTTGAGAAACAACTGGATAACGCCAGCCGCAGGGAGTTTGGCAAACGCATGTTAAGCCTGGGTACCTTATCTCTGCTGTCTGGTTGTGTGCTGACTGATGATGACTCGATAGAAAACATGCTGATGTCAGTTTCACGCTGGAATGACAAAGTACAAGGATTTTTGTTTGACCCCAATAAAATGGCACCGACTTATGCCGAAAGCATGATCACCAAGCCATTTCCGTTCAATGCCTATTACGGTGAAGATGAAATCCGCATTGTTGACGGCAGCACCTTCAAACTGGAACTCAGCGGGCTGATTAAAGACCGAAAATCGTGGAGTCTCGCCCAACTCGCGATGCTGCCACAAACCAGCCAGGTCACACGCCATATCTGCGTTGAAGGCTGGAGCGCCATTGGTAAATGGGGCGGCATACGTTTCTCGGATTTTCTCAAACTGGTCGGCGCTGACACCACCGCCAAATATGTAGGCTTTAAATGTGCGGATGACTATTACACCAGTATTGATATGCCTAGCGCCTTGCATGCGCAAACGCAACTCACTTTAACCTTTGCCGACGAGACTTTACCCAAGGAATATGGATTCCCGCTCAAGTTGCGCATCCCCACCAAACTGGGCTTTAAAAACCCAAAATACATCACAGAAATATACGTTACAAATGATTACCCAGGCGGCTACTGGGAAGATCAAGGGTATAACTGGTTCAGCGGTGCCTGAGCTTGTTTGTTCGGCAATTTTGCCATTTTTAAATAGGAGATAGAAACGATGTCTAAATTACTTGGTGTTTTATTAGCAGCAACTTTAAGCCTCTGTGTAGCCGGCGCTCACGCCGATGACATGTCGCAGGACAGCATGAAAAAAGATTCGATGTCTAAAGATAGCATGAAGAAAGATGACATGAAAAAGGACAGTATGTCTAAAGATACTATGAAGAAAGACACAATGTCTAAAGACAGTATGAAAAAAGACGACATGAAAAAGGACAGCATGTCTAAAGATACTATGAAAAAGGACGACATGTCGCACTAACTAATCAGTGATTGGTATATGAGAACGGGCTCAACTCTCAAGAGTGAGTCCGTTTTTTTATAATGGTTTTGTCAAAGTTCAGCGCAACAATGCATTTGTAAAAAAACCAGACTAGTTTTAAAGTCTGGTTTTCACTTTATCCTAGCCTCACTTTGATGATTCATATTACTGCGCGGCGGCTGTTTCTCTTCATGCTCATTGCTGTATTGGCAGCCTGTGGTAGCAATAGTATTGAGCAGCGAGGCCAGCAAGCTACCCAGTTAGCGCTTGATGCTGGCTGGCAAAAGCTGGTGCTGGACGCACCGCCGTTTAAGCTGGCTGCCTTTGTGCCGAAAGATTTAAACAAGGTGCCGAAAGACTTAAACAAGACTTCACGCCTCACTGTGTATATTGAAGGCGATGGCCTGGCTTGGCTAAACAGCACTACCCCTTCGTTTGACCCAACCCCGCGTGACCCGCTGGCGTTGCGTTTGGCATTAACTGACCCATCTGGTCAAGCGGCCTATCTGGCGCGGCCTTGCCAGTATGTGATAGACGAAAATACACAACAATGCACACAAAAATATTGGACCAGCGACCGCTTTGCGCCAGAGGTGATTGCCGCCAGCAATCAGGCGATTAATCTGCTGAAAGCGCGGTATGCTGCAGATCAGATTATTCTTGTGGGGTATTCTGGTGGAGGCGCAGTCGCGGCACTCATAACCGCACAGCGAACGGACGTACAAAAGCTTGTCACGGTAGTGGGAAATCTGGATACAACTTACTGGACCACAACGCGCAAACTCAGCCCATTATCAGGCTCACTCAATCCAGCAAATGTTTGGCGCGCTTTACAGAATATCCCCCAACAGCACTTTGTCGGTGCGCGTGACAAAGTGCTGGGTGAAGATGTCGCACGCGCTTATGCCAAGCATTTTGATGAGTTGCATCAGCCTGTTATAAGCGTTTATCCAGCGTTTGATCATCATTGCTGCTGGGAAAGCGTCTGGCCAAACATTGTTAAGAATAATTTTTTGCCAGTGAATTAACCAAAGCTCCCTAAATCAAAGACAAAAAAGCCCCCTATATAACAGGGGGTTGGGTAATTACTTTACAAAAAATGTCTCAGGTGTCCGTCAGAACGGGATATCGTCATCAAAATCATCGAAGCCTGAACCACTCGCTGCTGGCTTGGCTGGCGATGCTGCTGGCGCAGGGCGCTTAGCTGGGGCTGATGAAGATGCCTGACTTGGCGCGTATGATTGGTCTTCATCCATCACTTCATAGGTATTGCCACCACTCTTGCCGCCTAGCATTTGCATGCGATCTGCAACCACTTCTGTGGTCTGGCGCTCGTTGCCTTCTTTGTCTTGCCATTTACGGGTTTGCAGACGGCCTTCTACATATACAGATGAGCCTTTTTTAAGATACTCGCCTGCGATTTCTGCCAGCTTACCGAACATAGAAATACGGTGCCACTCGGTACGCTCCTGCTTTTGGCCATTTTTGTCTTTCCAGTTATCGGTGGTTGCAATGCTGAAGTTAGCCAGCGCATCGCCTGATGGCATATAGCGAACTTCGGGGTCACGCCCCAGATTACCGACCAAAATTACTTTATTGACTGATGCCATGTTTCCCCCAATGAATTCGGATAGTGTTAACTGCTTTAAGCGTGGCCAATAAGGCGCAATACGCTTTGTTCATCAAACCCTTGCTGCAGATCTACTTTGAGGATGACTGCACCCTCATCTGCCAGGATAACGGCTTCGCGTACCCCATTAACTGCTGCTAATTTTAATGATAATTCTTGCCCCTGAGTAGCGGTCATTTCAGACACATGATACATCTTACTTTTAACCGCTGGCGGTGCTTGCATGGTGACCGCGCAAATCAGCCATAGCACCATCAATACACTACAGAAGATGAATACGGATGAAAAGCCGTAATAGCTGGATAAATAACCACCGACCACGCCCCCTGCAAATACTCCAAGTGATTGCGTTGTGTTGTAAACACCTATAGCTGTGCCTTTTGAGGCCGCTGGCGCAAGCTTGGAAATAATGGATGGCAATATAGCTTCTAGTGTATTGAAGGCTATAAAGTAAGCCGCCAGCGAAATCACAATACCCCAGAAATGCGTAATAGAAGCAGCAAATAAAAGCTGTGCTAGCAGCATCAATGAGATGGCTGATAGAAATACCTGCTTTAACTTGCCGCGCTTTTCGCCATAAATAATGGCTGGTACCATCAATGCTAGGCCTAACAGCACTACAGGCAAATATACCTGCCAATGCTGGTTCACATTCATGCCGCTGGATTGCTTGATAGCGAAAGGTACAACAATAAACATCGCCATTTGCGCCGCATGTAGGGCAAAAATACCGAAATTCAGGCGTAGCAATTGTGGATTGCGCAGCACTTCTTTAAGCTTGGAGGGTGAAGCTTCAGTATCAGAATGAAAGTGACTAACGACAGGGTCAGGCACCAGAAATTTCACATCAAGTATGGCAAGCGTTGCTAATACGCCTGTCATCAGAAATATACCTGGCACGCCTATCCATTGGTTCAAGGCTGGGGCGATTACGAGTGACAAGGCAAACGTAATGCCTATGGTCCCGCCTATCATCGCCATCGCTTTGGTGCGATGCTCTTCTCGTGTGAGATCAGCCACCAGCGCAGTCACAGCAGCAGAGACTGCGCCTGCGCCCTGTATGGCGCGACCCACAATCACCATATAGATATTATCGGCAAACCCTGCGATCAGACATCCAATCACAAATACCACCAAACCAATATAAATAAGACGCTTGCGGCCAAAACGGTCTGAAGCCATACCAAATGGCAATTGAAACATGGCTTGGGTTAAACCATAGGCGCCTAGCGCTAAACCAATCATTAAATGATTCTTGCCGCCTGGCAAAGTCTCTGCGTAAATAGAGAAAATCGGCAGAATCAAAAACATGCCTAGCATGCGCAATCCATAGATGGACGCAAGGCTCATGCTAGCCCGCAATTCAACTGGGGACATTCTTTCAGTAGATTTCATGGAAAAAGTTTGAAATGAAGCGAATAAATTGCGTATATTAGCAGGTTGCCACTTTTAACGTCAGCTAATAGTAATGGATTACATTCGTATACGCGGTGCTCGCACGCACAATCTTAAAAATGTTTCGCTGGATTTACCACGCAACAAACTGATTGTGATCACTGGGCTCTCTGGCTCGGGGAAATCTTCACTGGCTTTTGATACTTTGTATGCAGAAGGCCAGCGACGCTATGTTGAATCGCTGTCAGCCTATGCACGACAGTTTTTGGCACGTATGGATAAGCCAGATGTGGATTTGATTGAGGGCTTGTCGCCCGCGATCTCCATTGAGCAAAAATCCACCTCGCACAACCCGCGCTCCACTGTCGGTACCGTCACTGAAATCCATGATTACCTGCGCTTGCTGTATGCCCGCGCGGGCGACCCAGAATGTCCAGAGCACCATATCAAGCTTGAAGCGCAGACTGTTTCACAAATGGTGGATAGCGTACTGGCTTTGCCAGAAGACACCAAGCTCATGATTTTGGCGCCCGTAGTCAGCAACCGCAAAGGTGAGCAAGTGGATCTGCTGGAAGAGTTGAAATCACAAGGCTTTGTGCGCGTACGCGTCGATGGCGAAACCTATGAGATGGATGCAGTACCCAAGCTCGCGAAAACCACCAAACATAGCGTGGATGTGGTAATTGACCGTATCAAGGTCAAGCTGGATATGAAGCAACGTATTGCCGAGTCTTTTGAAACAGCCCTGCGCTTAGCCGAGGGCAAAGCAATTGCAGTAGAAATGGACACTGGCAAAGAACATCTGTTCTCGGCTAAGTTCTCCTGCCCAGTTTGCGACTACTCACTGGCCGAGCTTGAGCCACGCCTGTTCTCCTTTAATAATCCGATGGGGGCATGCCCAAAATGTGATGGCCTGGGTCAAATCAGTTTCTTTGACCCGAAACGCGTGGTGGCATTCCCGCACCTGTCACTGTCTGCTGGCGCAATTAAAGGCTGGGACAAACGTAACCAGTTTTATTTCCAGATGCTGCAAAGCTTGGCTACCCATTTTCGCTTTGATCTGGATACGGCTTTTGAAACATTACCCGTGCATATTCAGCACACACTGTTGCATGGTAGTGGTAAAGAACTCGTTGCTTTTAAATACCTGAATGAGCGCGGTACATTCTTCCAGAAAAGCCATACCTTTGAAGGTATATTGAACAACCTGCAACGCCGTTATCACGAAACTGACTCCACTACAGTGCGTGAAGAGCTAGCTAAATACCTGAATTCACAAACCTGCCCAGATTGCGCTGGCACACGTTTACGCACAGAAGCGAGGCACGTTAAAGTTGGCGATAAAAATATACACGAAGTATGTCAAGTACCTCTGAAGCAGGCACTTACTTTCTTCGATACGCTTGCCCTGACAGGCGCAAAGCTGGCGATTGCCGATAAAATCGTCAAGGAAATCAGCAACCGCTTGAAGTTTTTAACCAATGTAGGGCTAGAGTATCTTTCTCTCTCGCGCTCAGCTGAAACCCTCTCTGGCGGCGAAGCACAGCGCATAAGGCTCGCATCGCAAATCGGCTCGGGCTTAACAGGTGTGATGTATGTGCTGGATGAGCCCTCCATCGGCCTGCACCAGCGCGATAATGACCGCTTGCTGGAAACCCTGAAGCGCCTGCGCGACATCGGCAACAGCGTCATTGTGGTTGAGCATGACCAGGATGCCATTATGGCCGCCGACTATGTGGTGGATATTGGGCCGGGTGCAGGCGAGCATGGCGGCAACATTGTGGCTGAAGGTACGCCTGCGGAAATCCAGGCCAATGAGCACTCACTCACAGGCCAATACCTGAGCGGCAAAAAACAGATACAGTACCAGAAAAAACGCACCGCACCAGATCCAGCAAGGTGGCTAAGCCTGAGCCATGCCACTGGCAACAACCTGAAAGATGTGTCCGTCAAATTACCTGTGGGTTTACTCACCTGCGTGACTGGTGTTTCTGGCTCGGGCAAATCTACGCTGATCAACGACACACTATACCGCGCAGTGGCCAAGCATTTATACGGTAGTTCCACTGAGCCTGCGGCTTACGAAGAAATTGATGGCTTGGCTTTTTTCGACAAAGTGGTGGACGTAGACCAAAGCCCGATTGGCCGCACGCCTCGGTCTAATCCAGCGACATACACTGGCCTGTTTACTCCGATTCGCGATCTATTTGCTGGCGTGCCAGAGTCGCGTGCCCGTGGCTATGGGCCAGGCCGCTACTCGTTTAACGTCAAAGGTGGTCGTTGCGAAGCCTGCCAGGGCGATGGAGTCATCCGTGTTGAAATGCACTTCTTACCTGATGTTTATGTGCCATGTGATGTATGCAAAGGCCACCGCTACAATCGCGAGACCTTAGAGATTCTGTACAAAGGCAAGAATATACGCGAAGTATTGGAAATGACGGTGGAGCAGGCGCATGATTTTTTTAACGCCGTGCCGGTAGTCCAACGTAAACTGAGTACATTGCTAGATGTTGGCTTGGGCTATATCACGCTAGGCCAGTCAGCCACTACCTTATCTGGTGGTGAAGCACAACGCGTTAAGCTTGCACTCGAGCTTTCCAAGCGAGATACAGGTCGCACCTTATATATTCTTGATGAACCAACCACGGGCCTGCACTTTGCTGACATTCAACTGTTGCTGGATGTACTGCATAGACTGCGCGACCACGGCAATACGATCGTCATCATTGAACACAACCTGGATGTCATCAAAACGGCTGACTGGCTGATAGATATGGGACCTGAAGGTGGCGATGG
>Ga0066798_10000403_pt1 | contig 22977 bp, 24 predicted proteins | sample PersoiDNA2013203_FD_70961 | JGI IMG/M metagenome (GOLD analysis project Ga0066798, IMG submission 70961) | Permafrost soil microbial communities from the Arctic, to analyse light accelerated degradation of dissolved organic matter (DOM) -... | ecosystem: Environmental > Terrestrial > Soil >... | reverse complement strand
GAGGGGCGCCGGATGAGTGCGAGATCGTGGTGCGAGGCTAGGACGCAGGGAGCATTCGTATCGGTCAGAGATACGGATGCGACCGAGGACAACGTCCTCGTGCCGCGAGATCGTGCTCAGGCGGTGGTTCTCTGTTTCCAGGCGAGCTCAGAAAGCAGGGAGCACCCGTAGCGGTGCTACGGGTGCGACTGAGGACGCGGTATCGCGCCGCCGAGCGCGGTCAGGTGGCGGAGTGCTTCGTTTGGAGACGAGTTCCAGGGCCGGAGGGCCGCGAAGGCGCACTGGTAGCGCGTCGAACGGTCCGGGCGGCCACTGGCGCCGCGGGGCAGCCGCTTTGGTCGTGTAGGCCTAGCGGGATAGGCCCTTGACTATTCGCCGGAGCCAGACGCGTCGGCCGCGGCGGACTCGCCACTTTCGGCCTCGGGCTCGGGCGCAACAGAGCTGTCGGGCGCGGCCTTCTCGTTCACGGCCTCGGCAAAGGCCAGCTGTAAGCTCGTGAGTGCGCGCTGTAGCTCCTCGGCGAGCTCGGCGGAAACCTGCTCACGCACAACCGGCTCCAGCGCCCGCAAGGAGTCGATCGCCAGGCGCGCCTGAGCGAAATCACGTTGCTCACCGGCCAGCCGCACAAACCCAAGCGAGACGAGTCCACTCGCAGCTTGGACGATGAGATCGGCGACCTTGATCGCGCGCAGCTGCTCGGCGGCGTCCTCGGCGCTTACATCCTTCGCAGCCTGTTTCTCCGCTTCAGCCACCTACCCGCTCTGACCCCCTGACCAGCTCGGCATAGATCTCCTGCAGGCTCGCTCCCTCTTCGAAACGAGTGATCTGACGCTCGGCGGAGTTCTGCTCGGGAACGGCCAGGTAGGGCGCCGCTCCCAGTTCCTCGGCGACCGGCATGACCCACTCGATCAGCTCCTCGACGGCAGCCCGAGTCGGCCGTACGTCGCCCGTTGCCAGGTCGATCATCTCGCCGGAGAGGCCCCAGCGAATCGCGCGCCAGAGGTTCTCCTCAATCATTCTGTGCGGCTGCCAAGCCAGCGGCTCGCCCTCGTCCACGGCCCTGGCGCAGCGAGCTACCAGCGAGAAGGCTAAGGCCGCCAGTGAGCGCGCCTCGCCGAGATCGGGCTGGGCATCCGCGATCCGCACCTCCACGGTCGGGAAGAAAAGGTGCACGCGCACGCTCCACCAAAGCTGAGTGTGCTCCGCGATCGAGCCGGTGCGGTAAAGAAAACGCACGAACTGCTCGTACTCGCGCCAATCGGCGAAGGCGTCCGGAACGCCGCAACGCGGAAAGGTGCGAGTGAAGATCTGAGTGCGGGCCGAGTGCAGACCGCTGTTTACACCTTCGATGAAGGGCGAGGAGGCCGAGAGCGCAAGCAGCTCGGGCAGGAAGTTGCGCATCGCGCTGGCAACCCGGACGGCCCGGTCGGCGCCGTGGATGGCGACGTGAACGTGCTGTCCAAAGGTGTTGTTGCGCCAGACGACGTAGCGCAGGAGCTCGTCGTTGCGACGGTAATGAGGCGTGTCGATGATCCTCTGCGCCTGCCAGGGGCTCCAGGGATGGGTGCCACTCGCCCCGAGCACGATCTGCAGCTCGTCGGCGAGCGCGCTCAATTGCTCGCGCCGCTCACCCATCGTGGCCGCCGCCTCGCTGAAGCTCTCACAGCGGCCGGTTCTCACCTCCGCCTCGGAGGCAATGAGCTCACCGGCCAGGTGTGACTCGACCTCCCGCCCCGCGGCTCGAGCCTGCAACTCCTCGAAGCGGTTGTCGAGCGAGAGCGTGTCGGGATCGAGCAGCGCGAACTCCTCCTCGACCGCCACGGTGAAGTCGCGCGCATTCTCCAGCTGTTCGTAGGCCGAAGCCAGTTGCTGGTCGACCGAAAGCGTCTGTTCCTCGCCCATTGCTTCAAAGAATAAAGGGTTCGCGACGATACTTCAAATAGTAAAGGGCTGGAGCAGCCGCTCGGCCACCGTGTTCCAGCTCCAGTTGGCCTCTGCCGCCCGGCGCGCTGCCTTCCCGAGCAACTCCCGCTGCGACTCGGGCAGCGCCAATAGCGCCTCGAGCTTAGCGTGCAGGTCGCCGGCGTCTCCGTTCACGAAGCTGGCCAGCTCACGCCGGTCTTCCGGGTATTCGTGCTCGAGGCCCACGGCAATCTCGGCCAGGCCGGAGTGGCGGGCGACGAGCGGCGGAACCCCGGCCGCGGCGGCCTCCGCGGCGACCATGCCGAAAGCCTCCGGGAAGATCGAAGGAGCGACAGCGACATCGGCGAGCGGCAGCAGGTTGACGAGATGGCGATGCTCGAGCGCCCCGCTGAAAAGCACGCGTGGCCCTGCCATTTGCTCCAGCTCAGGTCGAAAGTCGCCAAAGCCAACCACGACCGCCTTCGCATCCAGACCTCGCAACGCCTCGAGCAGTAAGTGAACGCCCTTGTTCTCGAGCAGCTTGCCGACGTAGACGACTGTCGCGCCCGGCTGCGAAAAGAAGGCGGCGAAGCGCTCGGCGTTGCCCTGGTCGGGGAGGCGCTCATCGGCTCCGGCGGGATTGGGTGGATCGCGCCGCGCTTCCTCGAGCAACAACTCTAACGCCTGCTCGCGCGGCTTGGGGACGAAGGCCTCGATATCCACGCCCGGCGGAACCTCGAAGATCCGCTCCTGCGGGCCGACCATCTCCTCGAGCGCCCCGCGGACATGCCCCGAGCCAACGAAGACCGCACCGGCGCGCGCGAGGCTGCGCCTCCCCCACTCCTCGAGCTCGGGCCGGCCGCGCATCGAGTACTCGAGCTCCGAGCCGTGCGCCTTGACCGCATAGGGCGCCCCGACCGCGGCGGCCACAGCTCCGCCCGGGAGAACGTGGTTGGCGAAGACGAGATCGGCCGGAAGATGGCGCCGGAGCGCTTCGCCGTTCAGCTCCACGTAGAGCTCCAGCTCCTCCCTGCTCATCTCGTGCAGCAGGCGCGCTTCCAAGCCTTCATAGCGGTCGAGCACGAACACCGGAAGCAGCGCTCCGATCTCCGGCCGCACCAGACTCGCCGTGCCGATGTCGTAGCGCTCGGGGTGCCGCTCCTGGCAGAAGAGCACGACCTCGTGACCGGCTCTGCTCCATTCGCGGGCTAGCGAGCGCGTGTAGACGTTGGAGCCCGTTCCGCCGAGCAGGTACCCGTGCCAAAGAAGGATGCGCACTAGTGCCTCTTCAGGTGATGCTTTCGGGATTCTGGGTCGCGAGCACCAAGCGATGCAAGGACGCAGGAAGCATTCGTACTTGACGGTACGGGTGCGACTGAGGACACAGTAGCGCGCCGCGTGATCGCGGGCCAGAAGCCGGAGGGTATTGCCTGTAGGGGCACTAGGCGCAGGTTACGCGCTGAGGCAGAGCATCGAAAGAAGCTCGGCGGCCGGGTTGAGGTCCGCACGACAACGTCGCTCGGAACGTCCAGCAGCGTCTCGGAGTAGTTGAAGAGGACTCGCACGCCCGCATCGACCAATTCGTCCGCGACGCTTTGGGCCTCCTGCGCAGGAACAGCTATTACGCCGCCCCTGGCCCTGTGGTTCTCCACCTGCTGCTTGAGATCTCGTACCGAGCTCACGCTCAGGGGCCCGATTCGCTTCCCGATCTTGCTCGAATCGATGTCGAAGATGCCGACGATCTCGATCCCCTGCCCATCGGAGAGCTGCGAGCTGACCAAGGCCTCGCCCACCCGACCGGCTCCCACAACCACGATCGACTAGCTTTCGTTAGCTCCGAGAATGCCGCGAATGCGCTCGCAGAGGAAACTTATCTCGTAACCCGAGCCCCGCTTGCCGAATCTGCCGAACGACGAGAGATCGCGACGAACCTGAGTTGCGTTGACGCCGGTGTAAGCGGCGATCTCATAGGACGAGATGCGCTCGGCGCCACTCTTAGCCGCCTGCCTCGCCACTTGCAGATAACGGCTCAGCCGTGTCGCGACACTCGTCCTCAGTCGATCAGCCACCTAGAAAAACCTCCAGAACCGGGTCGGATTAAGCGGCCGCAACGCTACCAGCGCCGAGGAATCTTCCGCGTAGGTAGCGGAATCGATACTTGGCGCTCACTCGCCGCTCCTTTCGACTCTTCGGGACAGAGCCGTTTGTATCAGACCAGCCGGGCGCTCACCTGTGCGTAGTGGTCGTGATCTTCGTCTTCTTCGCCGCTTTGATCGTGAAGTGAAGCGAGCGGACCGAGGCTTTGCCGCCACCGCTCGGAAAAGCCGTTATGCGCAGCTTGTAGTCGCCCGAAGCAAGCGTAGCCCCGGCCGGGTTACGGCCGGTGAGCCCGAAGACGTAGCGGCCTGGAAGGACATCCCTCATCCTCGCCAGCACACCCAGGAATCGGCCTTCCTTGTTCCAGAGCCCCACCTCGACCTTCATGGCCGGCTCGATCCGGCGCTCCCAGGTGCCACTCACACGGCCCAGCCCGAGCGTGAGAACTTCCGCGGCGCTATCCGAAGCGCCGAAGGCGCGGCTCGAAAGACCGGCCTGGAAGATCAGATTGCTGCTGCCCGAGGCGTAGCGGAGCGACCAGGGAACGCGAAGCACCTGACCGCCGGAGAGAAGCAGCGTAACGGTGCCCTGTGCACTCGAGCCGCGGTCCTTTCCGACCAGGTCGACCCTCAGCTTGACGGTCTTTCGACCGTGGGCCCCGACGAGAAGGCGGCGCGGCCACACCCGTACCCGCACCCAGTCGGGTTTGCCTTCGCAATTGGCGCTCACCGCGACGACGAGCTTGCTAGCGGCGAGGTTTCGCAGCCCGAGCTCGAGCGTGGCCTGCTTGCGCGCGCCACGCATGAGCGGAAACACAAGCGATTGCGACTGCACGGAAAGTGAGGTCTGCGCGGCCGCCGCCAGATCAAGCGCGCCCGCCCCTTGAGCCGTGAGCGAATACCGCTCGAGCGGCCGGGCGCTCGTCGCGAGAAGCGATCTCAGCTCGCGCTCGCTCAGGTCTGGCCGGGCCTGCGTGAGCAATGCCGCGGCGCCAGCCACGACCGCGGCCGCCGCGCTCGAGCCACTTACGGTGGCGAAGGCGGGAAAACCCTCCGCGGTTGTACCGGCGTCGGCGGTGGCGATCCCGACGCCCGCGGCGACCAGGTTCGGTTTTATCTCACCCGTGAAGGAGAGGCCCTGGGAGGAGAAGGGGGCGATTTTACCGGTGTCCAGATTGGAGACGGTGAAGGGCTTACCGATCGAGACTTCGACGTTCTCTCCCTTGCTCAGCCTGGCGCTTGCCTCTCTGCCGACGCTGGCAGGAACACTGGCCACTGGCACATTGACGTTCTCGTCAAGGCCGAGGGCTCCGCTTGGTAACGATGTCCCGTAGAGAACCACCACCGACGCGCCGGCCAGCCCAGCGTTGCGGGCGCCACTACGAGGATCGTCACCGGCAAGAACGAGCGCTGCTTTTCCGGCCACGAGGCTGTAGCCCTTGCTGTTGAAGAAACGGCTCAGTTCGGGCGCCGCCTTCAACCCCCCCGCCGTTGTCTCGACCACTCGCGGACTAGCAAGCGACTTGCTGAGTGCGGCCTTCGGCACCGCCGAGCCTCCCAGTGACACCGCGCCGTCGAAGATGACGGCGAGCCCACTGCGAATGACGACGCGCACTTTCTCGCTTTTCTGGCGCAGGTCGAGAGCGCCGACTGTCAGGGCATCACTGGCGCCCCCCGGACTCCCGATCGAGCCGTGCACCTCTCCAGCCGATCCGTCGTTTCCGGCCGGCGCGACGACGAGCGTGTCGAGAGCCGCCGCGCCCGATACGGCTCGAGCCTCGGGGCCGTCGGCGAAGCCCGCAAGCGGCGCCGATACGCCGACCAAAGCGATGCGGGCGGCGTCGTGGGCATCGCCGTCGTCGTTCGGATCGACCGCCCGCTCGAGCCCGGCGATGAGCTGATCGGTACGGCCGTAGACCTGGTAGGCGCCACTCGTGTCGCGCTGCCAGCCCGCTACCCGGATCGGCAGGATCGAGGCCCCTGGCGCGACACCGCCTAGAGCCGCCGGACCGACGATTATCCCGGCGAGCTGCGTTCCGTGGCGCTCGAGCTCGGAGCGGTTGTCGGGGTTGGGCGCGGCACTTGCCTCGGGATCGTTCCCCACGATGTCTATCCCCGACTGGACGTGACCGCGCAGGTATTCGTGCAAACGGTCGACGCCGGTGTCGAGCAGGGCGATCGTCACTCCTCGGCCGTCGTAGGGCGACAGAGCCACCTCGGTGTGATAGCCCCTAACCAGCGCCGCCGGGTTGCCGAGCGACTTAACGTCGATCGAGGTGGGATAGGTGACACGCACCGGGTAGATGCCGCGCACCTCAGGCGAGCGCTCGAGGACGGCGATCGAGCCAGAATCGAGCGCGACCGAGAACCCGTTGATGACGCGAGTAAAGCTGAGCTCGGGCTCGATCGAGGCTCCACGCAAGGCGAGCTTGGCGATGATCGTCTTCTGATCGGAGACCGCCTCTGCGCTCCAGTCTCGCTCCTCCTCGTCACTCGCCAGGCCCCCCGCGGCCGCGACGTGATCGGCCAGCGACTGGGCACGAAGGACGACGATGACTCGCTCCCCGACCGAAACATTCGAGCGCGCCGACCCGGCCAGTCCGGCCCAATCGTTAGCTGCTCCCGATTGCAGCTCGCCGCTACTTCCCCTTAACGAGAGCCCGAGCCCAACGGCGCCAGCCAAAAGCAGCGCCACGAGCGCGAGGCGAGAGTACTTACGCAAGCTGCCGGGACGCGTAGGCATCGAGATCAAGATAGCCGGGCGGCTGCATTGGCTTCAGGTAACGGGCGGCCGACGCGATCATGGCGGCGTTGTCGGTGCACAGCTCGAGTGGCGCCAAAGCCGCGCCGGCAAGCGCCTTGCGCAGCTCTGAGTTGGCGGCCACCCCGCCGGCGACCGCAATCTGCCGAGCGTCGATCTTTTCCGCTGCCTGCAGCGTCCGCTCGACCAGAGCTCGGACGATCGCATGCTGGTACGAAGCCGCCAGATCGGCGCTCCTGCGCTCCAGCTCGCCGGGCTCGAGGTCGCGCACCTCATAGAGCAGAGCGGTCTTGAGACCCGAGAAGGAGAAGTCGAGGCCCTCCAAGCGGGCGACCGGAAACGGATGAGCGTCGGGGTCGCCCTCGCGCGCGAGCCTGTCGAGAGCCTCGCCGCCCGGGTAGCCAAGACCGAGCAGGCGCGCTCCCTTGTCGAAGGCCTCGCCCGCCGCATCGTCGAGCGTCGTGCCGAGCAGGCGGAAAGAGGCGTGCTCGCGCACGTCCAGAAGCAGCGTGTGACCGCCGCTGGTGAGCAGGCAGAGGAAGGGCGGCTCGAGCGCGACCGGCTCGAGGTAGAGCGCGGCGACGTGGCCGAGCAGGTGATCGACCGGCACGAGCGGTAACCCCCTCGCCCAGGCGATCGCCTTGGCGGTCGAGATACCGACGAGCAGCGCGCCGATCAGGCCGGGCCCCTGCGTGACCGCGATGCTGTCCAGCTGCTCGAAAGTCGCTCCGGCCTCGTCCAAAGCGCTGCGCACCACCGGCTCGATCAGCTCCAGGTGCCGCCGCGAAGCAACTTCCGGAACGACCCCGCCAAAACGGGCGTGCAGCTCGGCCTGCGAGGAGACGACGTTCGAGCGGAGGTGTCCGGCGGCGTCGATCAGCGCCGCCGCGGTCTCGTCGCAGGAGGTCTCGATCGCCAGAATCACGTTCTCGCCGCTTTCACTTTTCGCTCTCGGCTTGCAGGGGAAGGATTTCCCGCCACATGATCAAGGCGTCCTCGTGGTCGTCCAAGTAGTAGCCGCGCCGGATGCCGCGAGACTCAAAGCCGAGGCGCTCGTAGAGCCGTATCGCCTCGCCATTCGAGGTTCGCACTTCGAGCGTGTAGCCGCGCTCGCAACCGCCCGCGGTGCGCGCGAGGAAATCATCGAGCATTTGCTTGGCCACGCCGCGCCGGCGCCAAGCCGGATCGACCGCGAGGTTCATGATGTGCCAGTCATCGGCGTAGCGCGAGACGATCAGGTAGCCGATCAACCGCCCAAGCCGGAAGGCGCCGAGGCAGATCGAGCTCGACTTGATCAGCTCACTGGCGAACATGGCGCGCGACCACGGCATCCGGTAAGAGAGCTTCTCGATCGCCTCGACCCGATCGAGCTGAGCGAACTCCAGCGGAGTTATGTCAGGTCGCCAGCGCGACTCGCGATCTGGATCACTCATCACTGCTCGAGCGCCTTCTCGGCGTCGGGAACGCGCAAATAGAACGGCTCGACCCGGTCCGCCGGCCCGAAGTCGGTGGCCAAGCGAGCGTGAAAACGAGCTCTGACCAGGTGCAGCTCGCTGAAGTCGGGAGGAACCTCCGCGCCAGCCGCCTCGAGCAAGAAGCGGTAGCGTAGGGCGCCGTCGCCAACGCAGACCATTCCCGGCTCGAACTCGAAATCCTCGGGCCTCGACACGACGGGCTCGCCTCCGATCAGCGTGAATATCTCCTTGCGGCTGCCGTCGATGATGGGCAGAGCGCCGGGCGCTCCTTCCTGCAGCGCCATTAGAGTCGAGACGCCGGCCAGCGGAAGATCGAGGGCCAGAGCCAGGCCGCGCGCGACCGCAAGGCCGATGCGAATTCCGGTGAAGCTGCCCGGCCCGGTGCCGCAAACGATCCGGTCGAGATCGCCGACAACGAAGCCCCCCTCGGCAAGAAGCGCGTCCGCCGCAGCAAGCACGGCTACAGCCTTCGTCTCGCGCTCGCCGACGAGCTCCCCATCCTCCACCAGGGCGCAGCTCGAACGTGGAGTGGCGGTGTCAAGGGCGAGTGTGAGCACGGTCGAGACCTGCGAACAGGGTTGCGTCTGAGCTGTCGATGGTAATTCGCCTGTGAGTACCGTCGTCGTGCTCGATCGAGACCTTGGCGCGCGGTCGTGGAAGAGCGCCTGCCCCGGCTTCTGGCCACTCCACGAAGACGACGGCGTCGGAGAAGTAGGGCTCGAGGTCGCCCCACTCCGCCAGCGAGACGCTCCCGAAGCGGTAGAGATCGAGATGAGAGACGGTCACGCGGCCCGAGTAGCGATGCCCGATCGTATAGGTAGGACTCGTCACCGGCCCCTCGACGCCAAGCGCCCGGCAGGCGCCGCGGACGAAGGTCGTCTTGCCGGCGCCGAGCTCGCCGGCGACGGTGACGACGTCGCCTGGCTCGAGCGTCTCGGCCAGCTCGCCCGCGAGGCGCTCGGTTTCATCAGCGGAACTGCTTACGAGCTCCATGGTTGAAGGCTACCGAGACACTCGACGCCCCGAGCTCAACCAGCCCTGCCGCAAGTTTTTCCTTCCCTTCTTCAAGACAGGGCGCTCCCGAGCATCTCCCGGCCAGACAGTGCCTGGACATGTCCATTGCAGCATCACCCCGAAAGACGCTGCAAGAACCGGTGCCCGTCCGCTCCAGCGTGTCTCGGGCGGATAGGTTTCGACCGGCGAGCGCTACTTAGGGCCGATCCCGTTAGGGATACGCGACCGAGGGGGTCGAGCCGTGGATGCCAGGGCTCGGACGGGCCGTGAAGTCGCACTGGTACGTCAAGCGGTCTGGGCGGCCGCTGGCGCCGCGGGGCGGCCGCGTCGGGCGTGCAGGCCTAGCGGGATAGACCCTTAGAACAAGTCGAGCTGCGTCTCGTGCTCTTCGACGACCGGCTGCTCGACAGGCGACGGCGACATCGCCTCGCCCGGAGCAGGCGCCGGCTCACGCGAGAGCAGCTCCGGCAGGTGCCGGAAGTCCTCTTCGAGCACGCCCAGCATCGCCTGCGTGTAGAGCGCGGCGGCGGGATGGTAGATCGGATAGAGCAGTACCTCGCTATGCCCCAGGCGGACGTGCTGCTCACGCCCGTGCACGCGCGTGATCCCGGCCGGGCTGCCGGAAAGAAGCTTGGTGGCGAAGTTGCCGAGCGTCGCCACCACGCGCGGCTGGATCAGGTCGATCTGGCGGAAGAGATGGTTTTGGCAGGCCTCGATCTCGTCGCCGAGCGGGTCGCGGTTACCGGGCGGGCGGCACTTGAGCACATTGCCGATGAAGACGTCGTCGCGCGCGAGCCCGATACCCGCGAGCAGGCGCTCGAGCAGCTTGCCGGCGGCACCGACGAAGGGAAGGCCCTGCTGGTCCTCGTGGAAGCCGGGCGCCTCGCCCACAAACATCAGCTCGGCACCTGGATCGCCCGAGCCAAAGACAACCTGGGTGCGTGTCTCGGCTAGGCGACAGGCAGTGCAATCGGAGACGCTGGTACGCAGCGCCGCAAGCTCGTCGCTGCGACTAGCAGCCGCCACCGCAGCCACCACAGTTGCCGCTCGAGCAGCTACCGCAGGATTTACCCTGGCCTCCCTTGGTGGCGAAGCTCGAGTACTTGCGGGTCACGTTCGTCGCCGAGCAGGAGGGGCAGGCAGGCGTCTCATCCCCGTGGACGAGCTCCTCGAAATGCTGCTCACACTGCATGCAGACGTATTCGTATATCGGCATCTCTCGCAGTGTAGACAGCGCCACCGACCCCAGGCCAGCCCGAGCGCAGAGGCACACAGGTTCGGACTAGACTGAGGAAGAAGTTACGCCCGGTATCCGTATCGGAACTGGAGCAAGGGTATGAGTCAAACAGCGAGAAACCGACTGCAGTGAAGGTCGTTCGTGCCAAGGACGAGCTGCGTAGCGCGCTCAAACCGCTCCGCGGCGGCCGCATCGGGCTGGTGCCGACGATGGGCGCCTTTCACGACGGGCACCTGGCCCTGTTCCGCGCCGCCCGCGAGGAGTGCGACACTGTCGTTTGCAGCCTCTTCGTCAACCCCGCCCAGTTCGGCCAGGGCGACGATCTCGAGAGCTACCCGCGCGACGAGAAGCGCGACCTCGAGCTCGCGAGGGCCGAAGGCGCCGACTTCCTCTTCGCGCCCTCGCCCGAGGAGATGTACCCAGCGGACTTCGAGACCTGGGTAGAGCCGGAGCGGCTCGCGCGCGAGCTGGAGGGAGTGATCAGGCCCTCGCACTTCCGTGGCATGGCCACCATCTGCCTCAAGCTGTTCAACATCGTCCGCCCGAACGCCGCCTACTTCGGCGCCAAAGACGCGCAGCAACTCGCCGTTATCGAGCGACTGGTGCGCGACCTCGATCTCGAACTAGAGATCCGACCCGTCGAGACCGCCCGCGACTCGGACGGCCTGGCGCTCTCCTCGCGCAACGCTTATCTCTCTCCGGCCGAGCGCAGAATCGCCTTGGCGTTGCCGCGGGCACTCGCGCTCGGAGCCGAAGCCGCGCGGGACGGCGGCGACCCGGTCGCCGTAGCGCGCGCCGCACTCGACGAAGAGCGGGGCCTCAAGACCCAGTATGTCGCCGTGGCCGACTACGTCGGGCCGCGCCTGCTAGCCGCGGTCCAGGTCGGCCGAACCCGTTTGATCGACAACGTCTCACTTAACTCTTCTCAGAATGAAGACCCGTCGACTGGGGGCGATCGGTGGATGCGAGGTAAGGACGCAGGGAGCGTTCGTATCAGCGATACGGGCGCGACTGAGGACGCAGCATCGCGCCGCCGAGCGCGGCCAGGCGGCGGAGTGCTTCGTTCTGAGACGAGTTCTAAGAAAGGAGCCGCGAGATGAGCACTCCACCGCCTGGAAAGCTCGGGCTGCCCGAGCTCGTCGCCAAGAAGCGCCGCAGCGAGAAAATCGTCATGGTCACCGCCTACGACGCCCCGGGCGCCCGCTTCGCCGAGGACGCCGGCATCGACATCCTGCTCGTCGGGGACACGGCCGCCATGGTGGTGCTCGGGCACGAGTCGACCACCGTACCGGTGACCGTCGAGGAGATGCTCTTCCTCACCCGCACGGTCGCCCGCGCCGCCCAGCGCCCGATCATCGTCGGCGACATGCCTTTCGGCTCCTACCAGGTCTCCGACGAGGAGGCCGTCCGTAACGCCGTTCGTTTCGTCAAGGAGGGCGGCGCCGACGTGATCAAGCTCGAGGGCGCCGGCACCTCGGTTTCACGCACCCGCGCGATCGTCGCCGCCGGCATCCCAGTGATGGGACACATCGGCCTGACGCCGCAATCGGCGACCATGCTCGGCGGCTTCAAGACGCAGGGCAAGACGGCCGAGCGCGCGCTCGAGCTGGTGAACGAGGCGCTCGAGCTGGAGCGGGCCGGTTGCTTCTCGATCGTGCTCGAGGCGATGCCCGCGGCGGTGGCCGCCCGCATCACCGAGACGCTCGAGATCCCGACCTTCGGCATCGGCGCCGGGCCCGGCTGCGACGGCCAGGTGCTCGTCTACCACGACCTGCTCGGACTGACCGAGGGTCACCTGCCGCGCTTCGTCAAGCGCTACGCGAACCTCTCGGCCGAGATCAGAGACGCGCTCAGCTCTTATGCAGAAGAAGTGCGAAGCGGCGCCTTCCCCGACGACGAGCACTCCTACTCGATGGATGAAGAGGAGCTGGCGGAGTTCGAGGCGGCGCTTCGAAGTAGCACGCGAATTCGCGATTAGCGAGTTCGGCGTGCGTTTGCGGTACCTGCCAAACGTATGGCATGATGTATGGCATGAAGAAAACCACCGTCTACCTGCCGGATGTCCTCAAGGCGCGACTCGAGCGAGTCGCCGAGGAAACGCGAACCTCCGAGGCCGAGGTCATCCGCGAGGCGATCGATCGCTTCACCGGCGAGCGTGAGCGCCCTCAACCGAAGATTCCATTGTTCGACGGCGGAACGGTTGCTCCGATCAAGGACTTCGACGAAGCGCTGCGGGGCTTCGGCGAGCGGTGATCCTGCTGGATACCAGCGGCCTCCTTGCCGCGCTCAACCCCGATCAACCGCAACACCAAGAGGCTCGCTCGGCTCTCGCCGATGAGGCCGCGCCCCTCGTGCTCTCGCCCTTCGTGCTGGCCGAGCTCGACTACCTGATCACCACCAGGGGGACAGTAGAGGCCGAGCTTGCCTTCCTCGGCGAGGTCGCCGCCGGGGCATACGAGATCGCCACTTTCGACGGCGACGACGTCCGAGCCGCCGCGGCTGTCATCACTCAGTACTACGACCTTGGGATCGGCATCGCCGATGCCTCGCTGGTAGTGCTTGCCGGGCGCTACGGGACCGAACGCATTCTCACGCTCGACGAGCGGCACTTCCGGGTTTTGCAATCGCCGCACGGGAAGCCGTTCACGTTGGTTCCGGCGGATTCAAACTGAGACTCGACCGCGCGCCGTTACGGTCTGCGCGTGTCGACCCTTTACGCCCACGCCCACGCCCTCGCTTCCGCTGCCATCACCTTTCTCGCGGCCTTCACGCGTGCGGTCCACAGCGTCGCTACGTCCTTGAGGTTGAGCGGCGGCGAGAGATCGACCAGCAGTTGGCTTTCGATCTTCTTCAGAAGAACGTAGCAGTCCTCGGGCTTTGCCCAAAAAGCGAGTTCGAGGCGCTCCCTCATCCATAGGGTCAACGCCGCGTCGTGAGCCGGGGAGAGGCCGTAGTTCGAGAAGTGATCAGGCTTCGCCGGATTGCGCGGTATTCCACAGAAACCGAGAGAGTCGTGGAGAAGCGCAGCGAACGAGCGGCGCAACGTCGACGAGCCGGTGCGGCCGTTGCCGAAGTGCGTCTCGAGGTCTCGCGACTTCAAGCTGTCCTCGGCCTTTCCCACGTAGAGCGGCCAATTGTCGTGCGGATCACCAAGGCCGAGCAAGCGCCAAGTTCCGGCACTGCCATAAATCGCGTACAGACCCGGTTTGGAAGGAACGAGACGCTCCGCCTCGCTCAGCAGGTACGGTTCCGATAGAGCTTTCCGCGCAACTCCCACCATCTTTCCGAAATCGTCCATCGGATCTTCCTCCTCTCACCTGTCCGACTCGTCGGTTTTCCGCAACCTGATGAGAGATCCATCCTTCTCAAAGAGCTGCCGGTAATTGTTCGTTCGTGTGTGAATCTGGTTGGTTTCGACGAGCGTCCCGTCGCGCTTGTGATAGAGCCCGAGTCCGTTCACTTCATCGGCAAGATCACGTGCGGTCATCGCTACGTTTCCGTGATCTGTCAGAACCTGGGCGATTGCGTCGTGAAGAGTGAGTCCGCGACCAGCTGGTCGCCCACCCTCCCGTGAGATTTCGAGTCCGAGAGCAGCCCTCGCCTGTGCGATTAAGACCAGTAGCTCATCGCGTCGTTTATCGAGTTGCTCGAGCTCAATATCCGCTTCTGCAAGCCCCGCCTCGATCTCTTCGCGTACGCCCGAAAACGCGTCGCGTAGTCTTTCCCCGTTCATGAACCATAGTATGTGTTATATTGATATGATTGTCAAATCGAGCACGAAAGCAGCGGAGGCGGCCTGAGTACAAGCCCGACCTAGCTTTTCGCCTCGCAAGAGGTTGCATTTCGAGCACTCGCGCTCCTGCGCCCAGGAGTACTTCTCTGCGACAAAGGACTGAGGGTCGCCTCAGGCCGCGGCCACCCACATCACCGAGACGCTCGAGATCCCCACCTTCGGAATCGGTGCGGGGCCCGGCTGCGACGGACAGGTACTCGTCTACCACGACCTGCTCGGCCTGAGCGAGGGCCATCTGCCCCGCTTCGTCAAGCGTTACGCGAATCTCTCGGCCGAGATCAAGGACGCGCTCAGCTCCTACGTCGAGGAAGTGCGAAGCGGCGCCTTCCCCGACGACGAGCACTCCTACTCGATGGACGAAAAGGAGCTGGCGGAGTTCGAGGCAGCGCTCGAGAGCAAGGATCGAGTGCGCGAGTAGCTGAGCGCTCCGCCCTAGCCCGTCCTTTATGGACGCCTTGCGGAGTCGAGCGCCGGATCAGCTCTTCTCGTGACGGCGCTTGAGGTTTTTTAATCGCTCTTCGCGCTCTAGCTCTAACCGGGCTGCTTCGTGAGGGTGCTTGCGAAGGTAGCGGTTGCGTCGCCACTCCCGGTAGAGGTTTAGCGATGAATCGCCCGACCAAAACAGAACTACGTACAAGGTCCACCCGAGAGCTAGTGCGAGCATTCCCCACCATAGTGGTGTAATGGCTGTAATGACCATCATCCTTAGTCGCCCTCCAGTTTTCAGAGCGTACTGTAGACGGTGTCGAGACTTTTAAGAAGTCCTGGAACGGAAGTCGGTGAGCCCTCGCCCTTCTCGGAAACTCCCGTCAGGGAGTGACGAGCGTCAAGCGGCGGCGACCGTGCTGGGCAGCACCTGGCGCAGGTAGCGCCCGGTGTAGCTCGCCTCGATCTCGGTCAGCTGCTCGGGGGTGCCGATGGCGATCACCTCGCCGCCCTCCTCGCCGCCCTCGGGGCCGAGGTCGATGATCCAGTCGGCCTGCTTGATCACGTCCAGGTTGTGCTCGATCACGACCACCGTGTTGCCCGCGTCGGCGAGGCGCTGCAGCACCTCGAGCAGTTTCTCGATGTCGGCGAAGTGCAGGCCGGTGGTGGGCTCGTCGAGGATGTAGAGCGTGCGCCCGGTGGCGATCTTCGAGAGCTCGGCCGCCAACTTAACCCGCTGCGCCTCGCCGCCCGAGAGCGTCGTCGCCGGCTGCCCGAGCTTGACGTAGTCGAGCCCGACGTCGTGCAGCGTCTGCAGGCGGCGGCGGATCTTGGGGATCTTGACGAAGAAGTGGAGCGCCTCCTCGACCGACATCTCGAGCACGTCGGCGATCGACTTGCCCTTGAAGTGCACCTCCAGGGTCTCGCGGTTGTAACGGCGGCCGTGGCAGGTCTCGCAGGGCACGTAGACATCGGGCAGGAAGTGCATCTCGATCTTGATTTGGCCGTCGCCGCGGCAGGTCTCGCAGCGGCCTCCGCGCACGTTGAAGGAGAAGCGCCCGGGCCGGTAGCCGCGCACCTTCGACTCCGGGGTGAGCGAGTAGAGCTCACGGATGTGGGTAAAGAGGTCGGTGTAGGTGGCCGGATTGGAGCGCGGCGTGCGCCCGATCGGCGCCTGGTCGATGCCGATGACCTTGTCGAAGGCCTCGATGCCCTCGATGTCCTCGTGCCGGCCCGGCTTGACGCGCGCCCGCTGCAGGCGGTTGGCGAGCGCCTTGTAGACGATCTCGTTCACGAGCGTGGACTTGCCCGAGCCCGAGACGCCCGTCACACAGACGAACTTCCCGAGCGGGAACTCGACGTCGATGCCCTTCAGGTTGTGCTGACGGGCGCCGAGCACACGGAAGGAGCCGCGCTCATCGATTCTTCGCTCGGGCACCGCGATCGAGCGCCGGTGCGAGAGGAAGTCGCCGGTGATCGAGCCGGGCGTCTCGGAGATGAGATCCGCGTGCCCCTCGGCCACGACCTCGCCCCCGTGCTCGCCGGCGCCGGGCCCCATGTCCACGATCCAGTCGGCCGAGCGCATCATCTGCTCGTCGTGCTCGACCACGATCACGGTGTTGCCGATGTCGCGCAGGCGCTCGAGCGTGACGATCAGGCGCCCGTTGTCGCGCTGGTGCAGTCCGATCGAGGGCTCGTCGAGGATGTAGAGCACGCCCACCAGCTGCGAGCCGATCTGCGTCGCCAGGCGCAGCCGCTGCGCCTCTCCTCCCGAAAGGGTCGCCGAGGCACGATCGAGCTGCAGGTAACCGACGCCGACGTCGTCGAGAAAGGTGAGCCGGGCGCGGAGCTCTCGGATGATCCGCGCGCCGATCAGACGCTCGGTCTCGGACAGCTCGAGCTCCTCCAGGAAGACACGCGCCCGCGCCACCGACATGCGGGTGAACTCGTGAATGTCCCTACCGCCGACCGTCACCGCCAGCACCTCGGGCTTGAGCCGGGCGCCATGGCATTCCGGGCAAGGTCTCAAGCTCATGAACTCTTCGATCTTCTCGCGCGAGGACTCGGAGTCGGTCTCGCGGTAGCGGCGTGAGAGGTTGGTCAGCACGCCCTCGAAGGAGGTCGAGTACGAGCGCCGGAAGCCCATCCGGTTGCGATAGCTGACGTGGATGCGCTCGCCCTTGGTGCCGTCGAGAACGAGGCTGCGCTCGTGTTCCGAAAGCTCCTGCCAGGGTGTCTCGAGATCGATGCCGTAGCTCTCGGCGAGACCCTGGACGATCGCCTCGTAGTAGCCGTTGTGGCCGACCGGCCAGGGCGCGACCGCGCCCTCGCTGATCGAGAGCGTGGGATCGGGGATGACCAGCTCGGGGTCGATCTCCTGCTGCGAGCCCAGCCCTGTGCAGCGCGGACAGGCGCCGTGCGGTGAGTTGAAGGAGAAGACGCGCGGCTCCAGCTCGGGCAGGCCGATGCCATGCTCGGGGCAGAGCAGGTTCTCGGAGAAGGTCATCGCCTCGCCGCCCAGCACGTCGATCGTGACCAACCCTTCCGCGAGCTGGGCGGCGGTCTCGATCGACTGGGTCAGGCGCGTGCGCAGGTCCGGCTTCATCACCAACCGGTCGACCACCACCTCGATCGTGTGCTTGAACTTCTTGTCCAGCTCGATCGTTTCTTCCAGCAGGCGCTGCTCGCCGTCGACCTTCACACGCGTGAAGCCCTCGGCGCGCAGGTGCTCAAGCAGGTCCTTGTACTCGCCCTTGCGATCGCGCGCCACCGGCGCGTTGACGGTGAAGCGCGTCTCCTCGGGCAGGCGCAGAACCTGGTCGACGATGGTGTCGATCGACTGGCCGGCGATCGGACGGCCGCAGACCGGGCAATGTGGCCTGCCGACGCGCGCGTAGAACAGGCGCAGGTAGTCGTAGATCTCGGTGACCGTTCCCACGGTGGAGCGCGGGTTGCGCGAGGTCGTCTTCTGATCGATCGAGATCGCCGGCGAGAGCCCCTCGATCGACTCCACCTCGGGCTTCTCCATCATCTGTAGGAACTGGCGCGCATAGGCCGAGAGCGACTCGACGTAGCGGCGCTGGCCCTCGGCGTAGATCGTGTCGAAGGCCAGCGAGGACTTGCCCGACCCGGACAGCCCGGTGATGCAGATCAGCTTGTAGCGCGGCAGCCGAACCGTGATGTTCTTGAGGTTGTGCTCCCTCGCGCCATGGACGATGAGCTCTTCGCCAGTCTTCTCGCTAGCCATTCACGTTCCAGTCTAGCCCCGCCCGATGTAGCGAACACCTGTTCGCTTGGGGAGAGTATCACCACCCGGGCGGACGTAAGATTGAAGGGCCGCTAGTGCCTTCTCCACCGGCGGACGCCGTTCCCCACGTGCCACAGTCGGTTGGAGCCTGCGAGAGAGAGGGGCACGGATTCTCTGATCGTGATCGGCTCGATCGCCGCCAGGCGTTCTCCGGCAGCGCCTAGCTGACCTTCGACCTCGAGATTAAGGGGAGGCTCTCGCTATCTCGATCGATCTCGATCTAGCTGGAAAACTAGCGCTTTCGAGCGCGTTTCGGCTTCTCTGGTCTCGGCCGATGGGGGTGGACGCGCTCCGGCGGCGGCCCGATGGAGACCGACAATGTGATCGGGCTGCCCGGCGACTGAGGGGGCGATCCCGCACGAGGATCCTGATTGGTAATCGTGCCCTTGGGCTCGGTCGACGTGGTGTCCAGCTGCTTTTGGACGTTGAAGCCCGCGTCCTTGAGTGTGTGATAGGCCGTGTTGTAGAGCGAGCCGACGACATCCGGCACGGGAATCGGAGGCGGCCCTTTCGAGACCCAGATCCTGACGGTTGAGCCCTCGGGTGCCTTGTCGTCCCCGAGCGGGTTTTGCCTGAAGACGATTCCGACAGCCGCCACGTTATGGGCCTGCTTCGTATCGACGATGAATTTGTCGGCCTGCAACGTGTTGATCGCCTTGTAGGACTGCATGCCGATGACCGATTTGACGGGGATTTCATTGGTTCCGCTGGAGACCCAGATGAAGAAGGCGATGCCCACGGCGATCGCCAGAGCCAGCGCGAGCAACCAGGGCCAGATCGGGCGCCGCACGGTGGCGCCCTGGTCGTAGTAGTCGGGCGGGGCCGGCGGTGGAACGGGCGCGCCCGGCCGGATCGGCGGCGTTATGCGGGTCGGCGCCTTGGAGATCATCGTCGGCGCGGAGAGGCCGGCTCCCGCCAGCACCGTCGTGGCGGCGTCGGTCGTGGTCTCGCTGATCTCCATGCCCTTCGAGATAGCGCTCAGGTCGGCGTCCATCTCCTCGGCGCTCTGGTAGCGATCGTCCGGGCTCTTGGCCAGCGCGCGCAGAACGACGGCGTCGAGCTCGGGAGGAACCTCGGGCCGCTTTGCCGACGGCGGCTCGGGCACGGCCGAGAGGTGCTTCATGGCTATCTCGACCGGGGTGTCGCCGTTGAAGGGCGCGTGGCCGGTGAGAAGCTCGTAGAGAAGGACACCGACCGAGTAGAGGTCGGAGCGATCGTCGACCGGGGCGCCGCGGGCCTGCTCGGGCGACAGGTACTGAGCGGTACCGATGATCGAGCCGACCTCCGTCATCTCGCTGGCGCCCGCCCGCGCGATGCCGAAGTCTGTGACCTTCACCCGTCCTTCGTCGTCCACGAGCACGTTGTGGGGCTTGATGTCGCGGTGCACGACGCCGTTTCGATGCGCGAAGCGGAGTGCGGCCAGAATCTGGCGGCCGTAGTTGACGGCGACCAGGATCGGCAACGGCCCGCGCTCGATCACGAGCTCCTTGAGTGAGAGGCCCTCGATCACCTCCATGGCGATGTAATAGGTGCCCTCGGCGTTGCCTCGGTCGTAGATCTGCACGATGTTTGGGTGCGATAGGCCGGCGGCGCTGGAGGCCTCGCGGCGGAAGCGCTCGACGAACTGCTTGTCCGAGGCGTGCTTGGCGTTCAGGATCTTGATCGCGATCCGCCGGCCCAGCTCCTGATCCTCGGCCAGGTAGACGGTCGCCATGCCGCCGGTGCCGAGCCGCTTGAGGATCTTGTAGCGCCCGTCGAAGAGGACGCCGATGAGTGGGTCAGGAGGTGTCATGGCTCGTAAGGTTAGGTCAAGGCGCTCGAGCCGTTGGCGACAAGGAACCTCTGCGGGAGGGCGCCTTTGAGGCTAGGCCGCTTGTCGCGACTCGCCCAGCTCCGTGATGAGCTCCTGCAACTCGCCGGGGTCGGGTACGAAGTCGATCTCGAGATCGCCGGCGATCAGCGTCCCATAGCCAAGCAGGCGCCCCGGCAGCGTCTGCTCGATCTCCAGGGCGCCAAGGCTCGAGAAGCGCACGCTCGCCACGCGTCGCCGCAACACGCCCGTGACGACACTGAGCCGATCGCTCGTGACGATAATCTTGGTGCGATCCCAGCGCCAGACCGCGCGTAAGGCCACCAGCGCGGCCACCGCCATGGCAACGACACCGCCTGCCGACCAGGGCCAGCCGAGCGCCAGCAAAGCCGCGCCCGCGCAGGCCAGAACGAGCGCCTTGGCGACGCTACCGCCGAGCACTATCCCGTGCTGGCGCGTCTCTAAGAGCACCTGTTCGCGTGAGGAAAGACGCACAGGTTGAGCGTTCGATCCGCGCCGGCGATTACCTCTGGCGCGTGCGGAAGAAGACGCGCCGCCGCTCGGCGTTACTTCTTGCGCCGGCCGAAGAGCAAGCCACCAGCGGCGAAGCCGAGCCCGAACGTCCCAAGCGAGAACGACCCGATGGCGATCACCTTGCGCGTGGTCGAGAGGCGCTGCCAGCGACTGAGCACTTCCTCTTCCTCGGGCGTCAGTTCCTCGCCTCGGCGGCGCTTGCGCGCCGCTTCACCAGCGCGGAGACCCAGGTAGAGATCGTCGAAGACTTCGGCTGATTCATCGGCCATAGACGGGAGTCTATAGGGTGCTGCGGAGGTGCCTGTGCGTGTTCTTCATCTTTCCGACCTGCACCTCGGCTCGAAGGGCGGCGAGGTCGGCGGCCCGGGCCTCGAGGAGCTGATCGAGCGAGCAAGCCCCGAGCTGATCGTCGTCAGCGGCGATCTGGTTAACCGTGGCCGAAGGCAGCAGTTCGAGCAGGCGGCAGCTTTCTTACGCTCTCTCGGCCCGGCGGTGGCCGCGGTGCCGGGCAATCACGATCTCCCCTACTCCTTCCCCGGGCGCTTCAGCCATCCCTGGCGCGAGTTCGAGCGCCAGTGGGCGACGACCGAGCCCGTCCACCGCTCCGAGCGGCTGCTTGCGATCGGGCTCAACTCCGCCCGCCCCTGGCGCCAACAGTCCGGGAAGCTGCGCCACGCCTCGCTCGAGCGAACGGTGCGCCTGCTCGCCGAGACGCCGCCCGAGGTCTACCGGCTCGTCTTCCTGCACCACCACCTCACCTGCGCGCCCTGGCGCGCGCGCAAGCGCCCGCTCTCGGGCCGCAGAAACGTGTTGCGCAGGCTGGCGGAGGGCGGCGTCGACCTGGTCGCCTCGGGGCACATCCACCAGGCCTCGGCGATCGAGCGACACGAGTTCGACGTCGGCGCCGGGATCAGGCCGCTGATCGTTGCAACGGTGCCTGGCTTCGGTCGTCCCAGACCGCGCCGGCAAGGAGAGGCGCACGGGCTCCAGCTCTACTCCTTCGAAGAGGGCGAGATCACGGTCGAGACGTACATCTGGCGAGAGGGCGAGCTGCGCCTGACGGGCGAGCGGCGCTTTCCGCGCTAGACAGACGTTTCAGACTCGTTGGCCGATCGCTTTAGTGGTTCTTTAGGCCGGGCCTCATAGACTCGGTCGCGATGAAGCGGATGTCGATCGTTGCCGTGGTCGTTGCCGCCGCGCTCGGCGTGCTGGTTCTCGCGGTCACGTTCGACTCCGGGCCACAAGAGCGTGCGTGCAAGCCTCGTCTATGAGGTCTGCGGCAAGATCTGGCGCGCGAACGTGAACGGCAGCCACCCGGTTCAACTCACATCGGGAACCGATCCGCAGATCTCGCCGGACGGACGCCTGGTTGCCTTCGTCCGCGTGAACACCGACGAAAACGACACGGTTTTCGTAATGCCCACCGTCGGCGGAAAGGCGGGAAGCATCAGGTAGGTCGACACCAGCTATCCATATCTCGTCTGGGCGCCAGATTCGCGGCTTCTGGCAGTCGGGTCAAGTGACGGCCTCTACGCCATCGACCTCTACACGGGCTCGCAGAAGTTCATCGCGAAAGCGAGTGTCCCCTACTCTCCCAGCTTCTCTCCTGACAGCCGCTCGCTCGTCTACGACCTTTCTGATCGAAGTGGTAGCGATCTCTACGTCGCCAACCTGAAAAGCGGCGAGACGCGGCGAATAACCCACCTCGGCGATGCCAACAACGCCGTCTGGGGCCCGAAAGAGATCGCCTTCGTCTACAACAACGAGATCTGGTTGATCGACGGCGACGGCAAGCACCTACGCCAGTTGGGGCGCGGGCTACGGCGCGCCAGTTTTCTGGTCGGCCGACGGCAAGCGGTTGCTCGCGGCTAGCCCGGGCTGGCGGTCGCCGGGCAGCTTCGAAGCGATTGACGTTCCGAGCGGCAAAGTACGTTTTCCCGGAGCAGCCGGCTACCTGCTCCTCGGGCTGAGCCGCGACGGCCGCGTCGTCCTGTCTAGCAACTGTGTTTACGGATACTTAGGTCATCAGTTGTTGAGCGGGGGCGTCGAGACGATTCCGCTCAACGGGGGTAGACCGCGCACGCTCGTTCGCGGCGCCTGCTCTGCAAGCTGGAACCGCTGACGTTTCGAGTTGCCGTTAAGCCCTCTTCTTTCGACGCCTAGCCGCGCGCGGCGAGAGCCAGCGCCCGCTCAGGATCCCCGGCGCCCGCACGCAGCACAACCGGCTCGGGCCCGCTGAGGTCGATAACCGTCGAGGGGGTGCCCGGCAGTTCACCTGCGTCGAGCACGGCACCGGCTGCCGCGCGTATCTCCTCGGGTATCTGTTCGATCGATCTCGGATCGGGCTCGCTGTGGCGGTTGGCACTCGTGACGGCGACGGGGCCGAATTGCTCGAGCACCTTGCGTGCCTGCTCGGGCAGCTCGGGAACGCGAACGCCGATCGTCTCCTCACGCCCAGGCGAGAGCCAGGGCAGGCGCCGTTCCGGATTGGGGAGCACGAGCGTGTAGGCGCCTGGAAGTAGCACTTCCAGCAGCTTCTGCCAGCGCCCGCTCAGCTCCAGGACGCAATCGATGAGAGCCTGCGCCGAGGCGGCGACGAGCGCGATCGGTTGCTCCGTCCTG
>Ga0066798_10000401_pt1 | contig 23046 bp, 20 predicted proteins | sample PersoiDNA2013203_FD_70961 | JGI IMG/M metagenome (GOLD analysis project Ga0066798, IMG submission 70961) | Permafrost soil microbial communities from the Arctic, to analyse light accelerated degradation of dissolved organic matter (DOM) -... | ecosystem: Environmental > Terrestrial > Soil >... | reverse complement strand
TTGCACGAATCCGGTTACATCATGGGCTATACGGCCCAGTTGAACCCGCAACTGCTCGACGTCTCGCTGCTGGTGTTCATCGAAGTGGTGCTCGATCGCACGACGCCGGAAGTGTTCGACGCCTTCAAGCATAGCGTACAAATCATTCCAGAGGTATTGGAATGTCATATGGTCGCAGGTGGTTTCGATTACCTGGTCAAGGCGCGCGTCAAGGACATGGCCGCCTACCGCGAATTCCTGGGCAAGACGCTGTTGCAGAAAGGTGTGCGGGAAACCCACACTTATGCCGTCATGGAAGAGGTCAAAAACACCACCAAATTGCCAATTAAGTGACCTTGGTGTAGCCGCCCCACTTTTCTGATTGAGCTATCGGAACAAATGTTGTAGGGTAGAACTACACACTGCTATCCAGTAGCCGCCTGAAACGCCGCGCAGACGTGATGTTCAGGGTGCAAGGTGGGCAATCGTGCCCACCCGCATACGGTTACAGCACGTCCCTTTCGCGGGACGTGACGGGTTCGCGCAGCGGGGGACAAATGAAGCAGTTGCAGCATCAGCTGGTGCGTTTCTTTGCATTCACGATCCTGGCCATGGCAGTTGCCTGTTGCCTGGCCTATCTGCTGCTGCTGTCGGGCGGCGACCATCCGTATCTGATTGCCTGCGTGGCTGCCGCCATCGGCGCGGCGCTGCTGGCATTCGCCGGCCGTCCGCGCGGCGAGCCGGGCTTGCACCAGTTCGCCGACACGGTGGGCAACGCCATCGATGCCATCATGATCGGCGCGGCGGAAACCTCGTATTTTGTCGATTCCGTCAAACAGAAGGTGGAACTCGATGTGCGCACGGCCAGCGACATCGCCGACAGTTCCGCACAAAATGCCGTGATGACGGAAAAGATCGCCGCCAATGCGGAACGGGCCGCCAAGGTGGCCGCCGGCGTGCGCGTGGAAAGCGTGGCGGCGCGGGCCGAAGTGGATCAGGGGCTGCGCCGCATCAACAAGGCCCGCGAGGAAGCGCAAGGCGCCTCCAGCACCATGCTGAGCTTGCAGGACAAATCCAAACGCATCACGGGCTTTACGGAAGCCATCTCCGATATTTCCGCACGCACCAACTTGCTGGCGCTGAACGCCGCCATCGAGGCGGCGCGTGCCGGCGAACACGGGCGTGGTTTCGCCGTGGTGGCTGGTGAGGTGCGGCAATTGGCGCAGCGCACCAAGGAAGCCTCCGATGAAATCAGCGTGATGGTGCGCGAAATCAATGAACAGTCGGAAAAAGCTGCGCGTGGCATGAGTTCGCTGGCGGCGGGCGTGACGGAAGCGGCGCGCAATGTGGAAAGTGTGCATGCCTCGCTCAGCCATATCGAGGAATCGTCGGGCGAGTCCGAGGACGCGATCGGGCAAATCGCCCGCGCCTCGCGCGAACACGTCGAGACGACGCAGCTGATCGCCGACGCCATCGAGCAAATCCGCGACAGCATGCTGTCGACGAATATCGAATTGCCGCGTGCCACGCAGTCGGCCATGGCTCTGGCCGAGCGGGCCGAGGCGATCGCTGGCGCTTTGGGCGAATCGAGCGTGGCCACGCCGCACGACGAGATCCGTGCAGCGGCCCAGCGCGCCGCGCGCGAGGTGGGCAAACTGTTCGAGCAAGCGATCGCGTCGGGGCGCATCACGCGCGAAGCCCTGTTCGATCGCCACTACCGCCCCATCCCGAACACCAATCCGCCCAAGCACAACACGAAGTTCGACGCATTTACGGACAAGGTGCTGCCGGAGTTGCAGGAAGGCGTGCTGGCGGCATTACCCCATCTGGCGTATGCGGGTGCCGTCGACAACAATGGATACTTTCCAACGCACAACAAGAAGTTTTCCCAGCCGCTGACGGGCGATTACGCCACCGATATGGTGAATAACCGCACCAAGCGCATCTTCAGCGACCGCACGGGCAAGCGCTGCGGCAGCAATACCAAGGCCTTCCTGCTGCAAACCTATAAACGCGACACGGGCGAAGTCATGCACGATTTATCCGTGCCGATCCACGTCGATGGCAAGCACTGGGGCGGTTTCAGGATCGGTTACCGGTCCAGCAGCCACGCATGATGAACATCTGATTAAATCTACTGCGCGTCGTAATTTGCGGCCTGCGATGCTCACTGTGCTAGAGCACAGTTCCGCTTCTCGGCCACAACTTACTTCCGCTCGCTACGATTTTCTCAGACGTTCGTGCCGCTAATTTTTTCACTCGATATGGGGCTTGGGTGCCACGCCGCCGCCGGCCGCCGTCGCCGTGCGTAAAGTGGGCGTGTTCATGCTTTCCAGGTGGTTGCGTAACCACTTGTGGGCGGGGCTGCGGGCATCGCGCTCGTGCCACAGCATGTCCAGGTGGACGGCCGGCAGGGTCAATGGCAAATCCTTGTACAGCAGCGACTCCGTCATGCCCGTCGAGGCGATCAGATGGCGCGGCAAGACGGTGATCAGGTCGGAATTGGCGACCACTCTGCCTGCCGTGAAGAACTGGTTGACCGTCAGCAAGATGCGTCGTTCGCGGTGGATCTGCGACAGCGCTTCGTCGATCAAGCCATGCGCACGGCCGGAAAAGCTCACCAATAAATGGTTTGCCGCGCAATAGTTATCCAGGGTCAATTCCTTGTCGGCCAGCGGATGGCCGCGCCGCATCACGCACACATATTTACCGGAATACAGGCGCTCATGGCGGATAGGCGAACCCGTTTCGCTCGACAATTGCGCCGCCACGCCGGGAAAGAAGCCCACGGCCAGGTCGATATCGCCGCGCAGCAGCATCGGACGCGGTTCGCGCGTGGTCAGCGGCATCATGCGCACGTTGACGCCCGGTGCTTCCCGTTCGATCGAGCGCATCAGGGAGGGCAGCCAGAAGGCGGCCGTCGCATCGGCCATGGCCATGCGGAAAGTGGCGTGGGTCTTCGACACGTCGAAGGTTTCCGGCGTGACGGCCGCTTCCAGGCTGGCCAGGGCCGAGCGCACGGATGGCCACAGCGCTTCGGCGCGAGGCGTGGGTTTGACGCCATATGCCGTGCGGATCAGCAAATCGTCACCGAGGCTCTCGCGCAGGCGTTTGATGGCGTTCGATACCGCCGGCTGCGTCATCGCCAGGTGGCCGGCTGCGCGCGTCAGGTTTTGTTCCGTCATGACGGCGTCGAAAACACGCAGCAAGTTCAGATCCAGCGTCAGAAAACTCATGGAAAGCCCAAGATAAAAGTTGAATTGATTACTTGAGAGTGTAAACCGCGCCGGGCGCGAATATTTTCACTCGTCAAAAAATATTACCGTTTTCCATTCACGATTCATATAATTGGTATCAAGAAATGGAATTAGATTTATATGTTGCACTGCACTATAGTACTGGCAAATTCTATAATGCACTGGAACAGTATGTCTACCTTCGCCTCCGCCCTGTACGCAGTATCCGCACCCGTGCTGGAGATTTCCCTGCTGAACGCCCTGCAACTCGTGCTGGTGATCGTCGCCGTGGGCGCTTTCGCCCTGCTGTTCAAGCCTTTGCTGGTGGGCATCGCCCGCGCCATGGTGCTGGTGGTGCGTCCCAAGCTGAGCCGAGAAGAACGCCTGGCACGCCAGCAGATGCGCGAAGCGCAAGCCTTGCAACGCACCTTGGGCAAGATGGATGGCGTGTCGCCCAGCAATGCCGCTGAATTGCGCGCCCTGTCGACGCGCGCCTGAGCGATCAATTGTCGCAGCATGACAAGCCGGCCTGCGCCGGCTTTTTTTACGTCCGCGTTTTGCTTCAGGCCGCTTTAGGCCATATCGCCCAGCAAATGGGCGCGCAACAAGCTGTCGGCCGGATGGGCGCCGATCCAGATCTTCAGCAGCGCATTATAAAAGGCCAGGTCCGGCACCGTGTCGCCCACCTGCTTGCCGTTCAGCTTGCACAGCGTTCCCTCTTCCGGCAGCCAGTCCACCGTCAGGATGTCGCCTTTTTTCAGGCCGGGCACCATGGCGAACATGGCGCCGAACTGCATCGTCTGGCTCAGCAGGCGCGTGCGGTCGGCCTGGTCGGAGCTGCGCTTCAAGCCCTGCATGAAGGCCTGACCCAGCTCGTCGGAAGTGATGTCGCGCAACATGACGATTTCCAGACGGCGCGGCCCGGGCAGGGGCAGGATGTCGGCCAGCTGGGTTTTCTTTTCCGGCAGGTATAGCGCAATCGTGTAGACCTTGAAGATGACCTTGTAGCGCACGCCAGCGCCGTTGAGTTTCAATTCGCGGCTGGCCAGCTGCACGGTCTCGTCCAGTTTGACGCCGCCCACCTCGACGGCCAGCGCTGCTTGTGCCACGGCGGCGCACAGGCAGGCACAAGCCAGGAAGCGGCCCAAACGGGATGTGCTTATTTGCATCTTCTACCTCCGTGGAAACCATGGGCTGTGGATAAGTCAGCACACAGTGTAGAACAGTTGGCAGAAGCTGGCGCCACGCAGAAGTGGCCCAGAAGTGGCGTGGGAGAAAAGCTTAGGTTTTTGCCGCGGGTAATTCCGCTTGCAGGCGTTCGTACTTGGCCATCAATTGCTCCGGGCTTTCGCGCCAGGCGGGATTGAAGGGGATGCAACTGACGGGGCACACTTGCTGGCATTGCGGCTCGTCAAAGTGCCCCACGCATTCGGTGCACTTGTTGGGATCGATTTCATAGATTTCCGCGCCCATGTAGATCGCGTCATTCGGGCACTCGGGCTCGCAAATGTCGCAATTGATGCATTCGTCGGTGATCAGTAATGCCATGATTTCACTCTTACTTATTGCGATGATGCAGCGTTGGCGGCAATCTTGTTTTGCAGCCAGCGGTTCACCGAGGGGAAGACAAACTTGGAGACGTCGCCGCCCAGCGCCGCGATTTCGCGCACGATGGTGCCCGAAATGAACTGGTACTGGTCGGACGGTGTCAGGAACATGGTTTCGACATCGGGCAGCAGGTAGCGGTTCATGCCCGCCATCTGGAATTCGTATTCGAAGTCGGAGACGGCGCGCAAGCCGCGCACGATGACGCGCGCTTCATGCTTGCGCACGAAATCCTTGAGCAGGCCGGAAAAGCTTTCCACTTGCACATTCGGATAGTGACCGAGGACTTCGTTGGCGATTTCCAGGCGTTCGTCGAGCGAGAAAAACGGTTGCTTGTTCTTGCTGTCGGCCACACCGACGATCAGCTTGTCAAACAGACCCGATGCGCGGCGCACCAAATCTTCATGACCGCGCGTGAGCGGATCGAATGTTCCTGGATAAACGGCTACAACCATTGCGGCTCCCTGATGATGCACCAATATAGACGCGCATTATGCCTGAAATTGGTGACCACCTTGGTGTTGCGCCTCGGGCCAGGGAGCTTTTTTGCCTCATTTATAGGCAGATTCAGGCAGTTGACGGTACTTTGTTGTAAGTTAGCAAATGATAATAAACGGTGCCCGCCTTGTCGGCACGGATGACTTCCCACGGCGCCATCCACTCGGGTTTGTCCAGTTCGCTGCTCTCGTCGAAGACCAGCGGCAAGCCCGATTCCGCGTAGACCATGCCGCCTTCCTTGAGCAGGTTGGCGCACAAGGGCAGCACTTTCGCCAGGAAATCCTGCTGGTAGGGCGGGTCGAGGAAGATCAGGTCGAAACGCTGGCCGCGCGATGCCAGGCCTTGCGCTGTCAGCAGGGCGTCGCCGCGCAGCAGTTGCACATTCTCGGCGCGCAATTTCACCTTGTTTTCTTCCAACTGGCGGATCACGGGCGTGTGCGTATCGACCATGGTGACGGACGCGGCGCCGCGGCTGGCCGCCTCGAAGCCCAGTGCGCCGCTGCCGGCGAACAGGTCCAGCACCTGGGCATTGGCCCAGTCGCCGTCGCGCAAGTGGTTAATCCAGTTAAATACGGTTTCACGCACGCGGTCCGGTGTCGGGCGCAGGCCCAGTGCCTGTAAAACAGGCAGCACGGAACGCTTCCATTGGCCGCCGATGATGCGCACCTGGTTCGGTGGCGGCGCGTGGTGGACGGGGACTTTGGCGGGTTTTTTAATCTTTTTTTGCATGGGGATTTCTTCAATTCGGTGGCGGCCACTATAGCATATGGCCCCACCTCCCCTGCTGGCGCTGCCTGTCTATTTGGCTTGCGCGGCCAGGGAATTGAAATCGTCGATCCAGCCCTGCATGCGCTTGACGGCGTGGGCTTTTTGCGCCGGCGTAGCGATCTTGATCACCGTCAAGACCATCTGCGCCGTGCTGCTTTCGTAGGCATCGAAGAAGGCCTTGCGCTCGGAATGTTCCAGGCGCTCGAAACTGTCCTTGATCAACGTCGTGATCAAGGTCGCGGCCGCTTCCTTGCCGAGCTTTTCCTGGTGGACTTTCTTGACCAGGTTCAATACGTTCTGCTGGCGCCGCATGCGTTCGTCGAGCCAGATCTCATTGTTCAGCGGACGCGCGTCGGACGCCTTGCGGATGATCGCTTCCTGCTCGCTGCTGAAGCTGCCGAACCACAGTTCGAATTGCTCCATGGCTTTCTTGTAGCGCAGTTTTTGGCGCTTCTCCTGGTCGCCGCTCAGGTATTTCTTGCGGTAGTCGTCATTGTTCGACTTGAACTTCTTTTCCATCTGCGCGATTTGCTCGGGCTTGAGCGAGCGCGCCAGGTCGGCCAGTTCGGGCGCCGCCTTCAGCAGCAGCGCCTGGGTGCGCTGCTTGATCTCGCGGTAGTCGCTCATCAGGTCTGCCTGCGTGATATTGCCTTGCAGTTGCTTCTGGCCCGTGTGCAGGATATCCACGTAATCCTTCAATTGCGTCTTGCGGTGCCAGTCGAACAGCTTGTCGATGTCGTCGCGCACCCAGCCCTTCTGGTCGCGGTCCAGATCGACATACGCGTTCAGCCACCAGTACAGCACGGTATCGCCATTGTTGTAGGCCAGGCGCAAGCCGCTACAGCCGGCCATGACGACGAGCATGAGGGCCAGCACGGCATAAGTAAACCGGTTGACGGGCGTGGAAGTGGGGGCCTGCGTGTTAAACTTTTTCATATTCTTAACTTATAAAATTACGGTCTATGAACGTTGTCATTCTCGCTGCCGGTATGGGCAAACGCATGCAGTCGGCACTGCCCAAGGTATTGCACCCGCTGGCTGGCAAGCCGCTGTTGTCGCACGTCATCGACACGGCGCGCGGTCTGGCGCCGTCCCGATTATGCGTGATTTACGGGCATGGGGGCGCAGCCGTGCTGAAGTTGCTCGACGGCTACAAGGCCAGCCATGCGCTGACGATCGACGCCGCCGAGCAAACGCAGCAGCTGGGCACCGGCCATGCGGTGCAGCAAGCCGTGTCCTTGCTCGATGACAACGTACCGACCCTGATCCTGTACGGCGACGTGCCGCTGACCAGCGCCGCTTCCCTGCAGCAGCTGGTGCAGGCGGCCGGCAACGATAAACTGGCCATCTTGACCGTGGAACAGGACGATCCCTTCGGCCTGGGCCGCATCGTGCGCGAGCACGGCGCCATCGTGCGCATCGTCGAGGAAAAGGATGCCACGCCAGAACAGCGCGCCATCCGCGAAATCAACAGCGGCATCATGGTCGCGCCCACCGTGCAGCTCAAGCAATGGTTGTCGGCCTTGTCGAATGACAATGCGCAGGGGGAATACTATCTGACCGATATCGTCGCGCAAGCCGTCGCCGATGGCGTGGCCGTCACCTCGGCCCACCCGGCTGCCGTGTGGGAAGTGGCAGGCGTCAACAGCAAGGTGCAACTGGCGCAGCTGGAACGCATCCACCAGAACAATATCGCGCAGGCCTTGCTCGAGCGGGGCGTGACCCTGCTGGACCCGGCCCGCATCGACGTGCGCGGCGAACTCATTTGCGGCCGTGATGTCACCATCGACGTCGGCTGCGTGTTCGAAGGCAGAGTCGAACTGGGCGACGGCGTGCGCGTGGGCGCCAACAACGTCATCATCAACGCCACGGTGGCCGCTGGCGCACACATCAAGCCGTTTTGCCATATCGAGGACGCCGTCGTCGGCGCCGCTTCCATCATCGGCCCCTACGCACGCCTGCGCCCCGGCACGGTCCTGGCGGAAGACGTGCATATCGGTAACTTCGTCGAAGTGAAAAACAGCCAGATCGCCGCGCACAGCAAGGCCAACCACCTGGCCTACATCGGCGACGCCACCATCGGCTCGAAGGTTAACATCGGCGCCGGCACGATCACCTGCAATTACGATGGCGTGAACAAGTTCCGCACGGTGATTGAAGACGACGCCTTTATCGGCAGCGACAGCCAGCTGATCGCGCCCGTCACCGTCGGCAAGGGCGCCACCCTGGGTGCCGGCACGACCTTGTCGAAAGATGCGCCGGCCGGCAAGCTGACGGTCTCGCGCGCACGGCAAGTGACCATCGACGGCTGGACGCGCCCCGTGAAAATCAAGAAATAAGCGCCACGTCCAGTTGTGCACACAGGCAGGCCTCGCGCCTGCCTTTTGTATTTGTGGATAACTATGTGGGTAAGCCGCTGCACAAGTGGCGGATAAGCCTGTGTGCAAGCCCGTGCATAAGCTGTTGGCAAGTTTCTTCCTGGCAGCTGGCATGCGCCTGTCGTACTCTTTTGCGTCGATTACCGCCCACCGCCAGCAGCGCAGCGGCGCTTATCGCTGCATTGTGGATAAGTCTGTGCGTAAGCCTGAGGATAAGCGCTGGATAGGCCGGGTATAAGTAGGGATAACTGTCTTTTTGCCACCGGCTTGCCTGGTGTTGCTGTGGGTAAGTCTGTGGAAAAGCGCGTGAATAGGCGGTGGGTAAGGTGTGTGCAAGTGCTGCCGTCGATCAGAGCAGGCTTGGCGATATAGGCACGGGTATTCCACTGCTGCCTGCCCGCCCAGTTCACGCCCAGTCCGGCACCGGCATACACGGCGTTGCGCTGGTCCAGGTTTTGCCGGCGCAGCAGAAGGGAAGAATGTGAAATTGAGCAAAGCTGAGCGATTTCCGACTGATTCAGTCGGGAATCCGGAGCCATCAGGCGGGCAGGCGCAGGGCGAAGCTGATGGTGCCGTTGTTGCCGGCACTGTCGAGGGTGACCTGGCCGCCGTGCAATTCGGCGATGCGCTGTACCAGGTACAGGCCCAATCCTGCACCCGGCTTGTGCTGGGCGATGCGGCCGCGGAAGTATTTCTGAAACAGGCGCGGGATTTCATCGGCCGGCAGGGGCTCGCCCGCATTGCTGACGACGATTTGCACGCGGCCGTCCCCGAGCGTGGCGGCGTGCACGCGAATCGCCTGGGTCTGCGGCGCATGCCGGTCAGCATTGCTGAGCAGGTTGCGCAGGGCCACGCGCAGCAGGCTGGCATCGGCCACGACGCTGTCGGGCAGCGCCTGCACGCTGGCATCGATGCGGCCATCGGGCCATTCGGCCAGCACGGCGTGCAGCAGGGCGCGCACGTCGCATGGCTGGGGGCGGAACGTCGCCGCGCTCGTTTCCATGCGGTCGGCGCTCAGGTATTCATCCACCAGTGCCGTCATGCGGCCGCTCGCTTCGCGCAAATTCTGGCAGCGCTGCAAGGTTTTTTCCCGCGGCGCTTCCGTGTTGCGGGCAATTTGCTGGGCCGTGGTGTTGATGATGGCCAGCGGCGTGTGAAATTCATGCGACACCATGGCAACGAAATCCTGCTGTTCTTCGCGCGTACGGGTCTCCACTTCCAGGGCGGCACGCAATTCGCCTTCGAGTGCGGCGCGCCGGCCGATTTCCTGTTGCAGCGCCAGCGTGCGCCGCGCCACCTGCTCTTCCAGGCGTTCATTCAGGGCGCGCACGGCACGCACTGCCTCGGCCTGTGCCCTGTCCTTGGCGCGGCGTAATTCCGCGTAGCGGCGGTTGAGGCGCAGGCTCATCAGCATCATGTGGACAAAGGCGCCCAGGGTGGCCGCATGGTTGGTCCAGAAATTGGGCGGCACCACGGCCATGTTGCGCAGGAAGCTGATGATGACACCAGCGTAGAAGATGCCGAAAATGAACAGAAAGGCATGCGCCGGGCGATGGCCGCGCAGCGCCAGCCAGCTGGCCAGGCCGATGAACAGCACGATCAGCGGCAAGGCCGTCATTTGCACCACCAGCACGCCTGCAGCATAGTCGCCACGCAGCACCAGCAGCGCCCCGAACAGGGCGGCGGCGGCCGTGATGCCCACCACGGCACGGCTGAAACGGGGATACAGGGCGGGCAGCTCCAGCTGCAAGGTGGAAAAACGCGCGCCGACGGCAATCGACATGGCCATCGATACGCCCAGCATGGGGTCGGACAAGCCGTTCGGCATGGCGAAGATCTGCTGGGGAATGGCGATTGTCAGCGCTTCCGTGGTGGCATTCGTCAACACATACAGCAGGTACCAGCCGCTGTGGGCTTCGCGTGTCATGCGCCAGAAAAAGATATGGAACAGGATCAGCAGCAAATAACTGCCGAACTGCAAGCCGTAATACAGGTATTCGCGGCGCGAGGAAGCGTCGAAGCTGGCGCTGGGCAATAACGTCAGCTCCGTCGACATGGCTTTCTTGCTGTGCAGACGCACCAGCCAGCGCTGTGGCTGATCCGCTTGCAACTGCACGGGAAACACCACCTGGCGCGCATCGATGGGCCAGGCGTCGCGGCTCACGTCGGCGCCCGCCTCCTGCCGCAGCCAATGTCCGGCCTGATCCTGGCGATACAGGCGCACGTCATCGAGCACGGCATTGCTAAAACGCAACACCCATTCATTGGGCGACTGCGCCGCGCGCGTCACCTCCAGGCGCAGCCAGATGGCATCCTGCGTATAGCCGGCACTGACGGCGCCAGGCAGGGGGCGCCAGCCGGGCGCGCTCAGCGCGGCTTCCGGACCCAGCTGGCCCGAGCTGTCGCGCAGCATCTGCATGTGGCCGTTGGCGGAGACGGACTGACCGCTGGCTGGCAGCAGCAGTGGCGCCGATACGGGCGCGGGCGCCCCGGCCAGCGCTTGCAGGGTGGTGAAGAACAGGACAATGGCGAACAGGATTTTCATGGCGCAGGAGCTTACCATGCGGGGCATGACGCCCCTGCGGCTTGCTTCCCGGCAGCATGACGATCGGTTATCCTTGCGCCATGTTGAATCTCATTTTGCTTGAAGACGAAGCCGTGCTGCGGCAGGAATTGACCGAGTTTCTCGGCGACTGCGGTTACCGCGTGACCGCTGTCGCCGACCTGGCCGCGTTTCACGCCTGTTACGCACCGGCGCTGCACCGCATCGCCGTCATCGACCTGGGCTTGCCCGATGGTGACGGCATGCTGCTGGTGCGCGCCTTGCGGGCGCAGGGTCAGCCCATCGGCATCGTCGTGTTTACGGCGCGCGGCACGACGCGGGACAAGGTGAACGGCCTGGGCGGCGGCGCCGACTATTACCTGCCCAAGAACGCCGACCTGGATGAACTGGCGGCCACCCTGAGTGCGCTGGCGCGGCGCCTGGGCGAACCGGCCGCGGCTGCCATCGCGGCGCCCGTCACGGCCTGGGTGCTGGAACTGGGGCGTCGCCGCCTGCTGCCGCCCGGTGGCGACGCCATTGCGCTGTCGCAACAGGATGTGACGGTGCTGCACGTCCTGATGGCCGAACCGGAGCGTATCGTCAGCCGCCAGCAGATCGTCCAGTCGCTGGGCGAAGATTTCCTTGCCTATGACCAGCGCCGCCTGGACACCCAGATCAGCCGTTTGCGCCGCAAGGCCGAGCAGGCCACCGGCATGACCCTGCCCATCAATACCGCCCGCAATGCCGGCTACCGGTTTTATGCCGACGCGCAAGTGTGTCCCTGAATGTTCCCTTGGCGCGCGGCTGTGGATAAGCCTGTCGATAAGTAGTACAAAAGCCTGTTGGCAAGCTGTGGGAAAGCGGTGTAAAAGTCACAGTGGCGATGCCTTGCTCGGTGGCATGCATGGGCGCTACAGGCTTGCCGGGACGCGGCCTCGTCCAGTCTGGAGATGGCTGGAGAAAAATCGTCCTGCCATCACTCGTAGAGCCTGGCCTGCTTGTGTGTAAGCCTGTGCAAAAGTACCGTATAAGCGGTGCGCAAGACGCGTATAAGCATGTGGGCAAGCGGTGGATAATTGGTGCTGGCAAATCAGACGGCGATGCGTGTCTCGAACTTGCTGCGAAACGTGGAAAAATAGCTTTTCACGTTGCGCACATTCGCATGCGTCGCAAACAGGCGGTGCGCCAGCGCGTGATACGCGGGCATGTCGGCCACCTGCACCATCAGCACGAAGTCGGGTCCGGGCGAGACGCGGTAGCATTGCAGTACGGCGGGCTCGTCCGCCACGAGTTGCTCGAATTCCGCCATGCGTTCCGCCGCTTGCACGTCGAGCGTGATTTCCACGATGGCTGTCAGGCGCGCACCCACCAGTTGCGGCGCGACGATGACCACTTGGCGCTCGATGACGCCGCTTTCCCGTAAATGTTTGACGCGCCGCAAACAGGTGGGCGCCGAGACGTGCACCGCTTGCGCCAGTTCACTGTTGGTTTGCGATGCGTCAATTTGCAAGGCGTTCAGGATGCGACGATCGATCTCGTCGAGGGTAATGTTGTGTTCGCTCATGATTTTGATGAATTGAGAAATATACTGAGTTTAAATGAAATAATATTTCATCGCAAAATAGATATGAAATATTCAGTCAAAAATGCACACATTTAGAAAGCATATTTCATGCACTCTGCATTAGCATGCGTGCATTGATGAATTTTTAGACAGAGGTTTCCATGTGCGGCATCGTCGGCGCGGTAGCGCAACGTAATATCACTCCCATCCTGCTCGAAGGCTTGAAGCGCCTGGAATACCGTGGCTATGATTCCTGCGGTATCGCCCTGCACGCCGATGGCCGTTTGCAGCGTTCGCGCTCCACTTCGCGCGTGGCCGAGCTGGAAAAGCAGATCGCCGAAGAGGGCTTGAGCGGTTTTACGGGCATCGCCCACACGCGCTGGGCCACGCATGGCGCCCCTGTTTCCTTCAATGCCCACCCGCACTTTTCTCCAACGGAAGAGAACGCCCGCGTGGCGCTGGTGCATAACGGCATCATTGAAAACCACGACGAACTGCGCGCCGAACTGACGGCCTTGGGTTACGTCTTCCAGAGCCAGACGGATACGGAAGTGATCGCCCACCTGGTCGAGCACATGTACAACGGCGACCTGTTCGACACCGTGCAGCAGGCCGTGAAACGCCTCGATGGCGCGTATGCGATCGCCGTCTTCTGCCGCGATGAGCCGCACCGCGTGGTGGCCGCGCGCCAGGGTTCGCCCCTGATCGTCGGCCTGGGTAACGGTGAAAACTTTGTTGCTTCCGACGCCATGGCGCTGGCCGGCACGACGGACCAGATCATTTACCTGGAAGAAGGCGACGTGGTCGATTTGCAACTGTCGCGCTGCTGGATCGTCGATGTCGATGGCAAGCCTGTCGAGCGCGAAGTGAAAACCGTGCATGCGCACACAGGCGCGGCCGAGCTGGGTCCGTACCGCCACTACATGCAGAAGGAAATTTTTGAACAGCCGCGCGCCATCGGCGACACGCTCGAAGGCGTGACGGCCATCATGCCGGAACTGTTCGGCGACAAGGCCTATGCCATCTTCAAGCAGATCGACCGCGTGCTGATCCTCGCCTGCGGTACCAGCTCGTATGCGGGCATGACGGCCAAGTACTGGATCGAAGCGATTGCGAAAGTGCCCGTCAGCGTGGAAGTGGCCAGCGAATACCGCTACCGCGACAGCGTGCCGCACCCGAACACGCTGGTCGTCACCATTTCGCAAAGCGGCGAAACGGCCGACACCCTGGCCGCCCTGAAACATGCGCGCAGCCTGGGCATGCAGCACACCTTGACCATCTGCAACGTGGCCACCAGCGCCATGGTGCGCGAATGCGCGCTGGCCTACATCACGCGCGCCGGCGTGGAAGTGGGCGTGGCGTCCACCAAAGCCTTCACGACGCAGCTGGCCGGCCTGTTCCTGCTGACCCTGTGCCTGGCGCAAGTCAATGGCCGCCTGTCCGAAGAACAGGAAGCGGCGCACCTGAAAGCCATGCGCCATTTGCCCGTCGCCATCGCGTCCGTGCTGGCGCTGGAACCGCAAATCATCGCCTGGTCCGAGGAATTCGCGCGCAAGGAAAACGCCCTCTTCCTGGGCCGCGGCATGCACTACCCGATCGCCCTGGAAGGCGCGTTGAAACTGAAGGAAATCTCGTATATCCACGCCGAAGCGTATCCGGCCGGCGAACTGAAACACGGCCCGCTGGCCCTGGTGACGAATGAAATGCCCGTCGTCACCATCGCGCCCAACGACGCGCTGATCGAAAAGCTCAAATCGAACATGCAGGAAGTGCGCGCCCGTGGCGGCCAGCTGTACGTCTTCGCCGACGTGGATTCCCGCATCAGCTCCGGCGAAGGCTTGCACGTGATCCGCCTGCCCGAGCACTACGGCGATTTGTCGCCGATCCTGCACGTGGTCGCGCTGCAACTGCTGGCGTATCACACGGCGCTGGCGCGTGGCACGGATGTCGACAAGCCACGCAATCTGGCGAAGTCGGTGACGGTGGAGTAAGCCGGGCGGGCGCCGCCCCGGGCCACCAGGAATAAAAAGAAAACGCTACCTCCGGGTGGCGTTTTCTTTTTTCTGTCACCGCTGAACCCATTGTGCGAGAATGCCCCTCCCCCCTGGATGGTGCGCATGATGATAAAACTCGCCGCAATCATGACTGGAATGACACTCGTGCTGGCAGCTTGCAAGCCCGCAGCCACAGCACCTGCGCATGATATTCCTGCGGCAATGCGCCAGACCGCGACCACCCTGCTGCAGTCAACATTGCTGCACGCGACCTCGATTGCTGTCGTGTATCGCGGCAAGGAATTCATTCTGCATCAAGGCGAGCTGGAGACCGGCAAAGCCAATCCGCCGAACGATACAACGCTGTATGAAATCGGCTCGGTCAGCAAAACTTTTGCTGGCCTGCTACTGGCGAACGCCGTGCTGGATGGGAAGGCGGCGCTCGACGATCCCATACAAAGGTACCTGGCGGATGCCTACCCGAACCTGCAGTCGCAGGGGCAGCCCATTCGCCTGCGCCATTTGATCACGCACACCAGCAATATGCCTGGCATGTTGCCATTGCAGGTGAACACCGTCTTGCAGGATTTCACTGCACACGCCACGCCGGCAAAGCTCAATGCAGCCTACGCCGGCTACGGACAACAGCAATTCTGGCAGGACTTGCACACGGTCAGCATCAAAGGTCCGCTTGGCAAGGACTATGCATATTCAAGCGCCGGCACCGAACTCATTGCGCACGCGCTCGAAACAATCTATGGCATGCCGTATGAAGTGCTGCTCACGCAATTTGTCGCGCGCGCAGCCGGCATGCAAGATACCCGGCTGAGAATCACGGCCAAGGATACCGGCCGGCTGGCGCCCGGCTACCACAGCGACAATCCCGTCATGACCACACCGATGCCACAACTGCCTTGGGGGGCAGCCGGCAACCTGAAGTCGACCATGCCGGATATGGCGAAATACCTGCGCCTGCAACTGAGCGCCCATCCCGCGGTCGTCGAATCGCACCAGCCTTTGGCGCGCTTTCAGGACGACTTCAGCATCGGCTATTTCTGGAACATCGGCAGCAATCGCCAGCTGGGCACGCACTATGTACACCATGGCGGCGTGCCACGTGCGCAAAGCTACGCCTACATCGTTCCCAAATATCAGCTTGGCGTTTTCATCATCACCAACCAGAGCGGCAACGCGACTGCCGGCGCCATGGAAAGTGCGCTGGCGCATATCTTCGACACGGTGGAATCCATGGAAAGCGCGAAGCAGGCTGTGCCCAGGGAATAGCCGCGCGTGATGTCGCTCGCGGGCCAGGGCTGAGCGCGATGCATCAAGGGGCTGGCCAATGCGTCACTGAGCCATGGCCGGCTGGCGCGCCAGCGCGATGAAGGCCCGCACGTAGTCGATGGCGGTGTCCGTCTCGCGTGCCCCCAGGAAGATCTGCTTGGCGATGCCGCGCGCGCCCAGGCGCACTGGCACCACGTCCATCTTGGCCGCGTATTCTTCGACCAGCCAGCGCGGCAGGGCGGCCACGCCGCGGCCGCTGGCCACCATCTGCAGCATGATGTCGGTCGTTTCGATGGCCTTGTGGCGCTTGGGCGTGACACCGGCCGGCAAGAGGAACTGGTTATAGATGTCCAGGCGCTCGATGTCCACGGGGTAGCTGATAAGCACTTCCTGGGTCAGTTGCTGTGGCTTCACATACGCCGCTGACGCGAGGGCATGGCCCTTGGCCACGACCAGCACCTGCTCGTAGTCGAACACGGGCTCGAAGGTCAGCCCCGGCTTGTACAGCGGGTCGGGCGTGACCAGCAGGTCGATCTCGTAGCCGAACAGCGCGCCGATGCCGCCGAACTGGAACTTCTGCTTGACGTCCACATCCACATCGGGCCATGCGGCCAGATACGGGGAAACTATTTTGAGCAGCCACTGGTAGCAAGGGTGGCATTCCATGCCGATGCGCAGTGCACCGCGCTCGCCCTGCGCAAACTGGCCCAGGCGTTCTTCGGCCAGGTCCAGTTGCGGCAGCACCCGGTTCGCCACCGCCAGCAGATACTGGCCGGCCTGCGTCAGGCGCAGGTTGCGCCCTTCGCGCAGCCAGACGTCGGTGCCCAGTTGCTGCTCCAGCTTCTTCATGCTGTGGCTCAGGGCCGACTGGGTCAGGTGCAGCACGCCTGCGGCGGCCGTCAAGGAGCCTTGTTTTTCGACCTGCTGGACGATGCTGAGGTGGATGCGTTCAAGCATTGAGATGAGCCATATTCATGGATGTATGAAATATGACCATTATACTTCATCGATCCGCACCACTATCATCCATCCTCTTGCTGTCGGCATTCTTCGCCCTCGCGCATCACTCCCTATGAAAGCAAACATGACACGTCCATTGCGCTTAGTCGCCGTCTCCGGCGGGCTGCAACGCCCTTCCAAGGCGGCAGCCCTGGCAGAGCACCTGATGGACCTGATCGCCGATGAAGTGCTGTGCGAACAACGTCTGGTCGAACTGGGCCAGCTGGCCCCGCAGCTCGCCGGCGCGACTTGGCGCTCCCACCTGCCCGATACGGTGGAGCGGGAACTTGCGGCGGTCGAGCAAGCCGACATCCTGGTGGTGGCAACACCGGTCTTCCGCGGTTCCTACACGGGACTGTTCAAGCACTTCTTCGACTTCATTGATCAGGATGCCTTGATCGACAAGCCCGTCTTGCTGGCGGCCACCGGCGGCAGCGAGCGCCATGCCCTGATGATCGATCACCAGTTGCGGCCGCTGTTCAGCTTTTTCCAGGCACGCACCTTGCCGCTGGGCGTCTATGCGACCGACCAGGATTTCCTCGACTACCGGCTGCACAACGCGGCCCTGATCCAGCGCGCCACGCTGGCGGTCCAACGGGCATTGCCCTTGGTCGGCTTGACGCGCCAGGCGCAATTTGCCACCGCTGAAGAGCTGATCTCGGCCTGATACGCATCCCCACGCTGAGCAAGCAATCAACATATTCATCTTTTCGCAGCAAACAGGACACCAGATCACCATGAGCCAAGATTTTGCATTCAGCATCAAGAGCATTGTTTTCGATGAAAACTATCACCCATCGGACAATACGCGCCTGACGACCAACTTTGCCAATCTGGCCAGGGGCGAGCGTCGCCAGGAGAACTTGCGCAACACCCTGAAAATGATCGACAGCCGCTTCAACAACCTGGCGCATTGGGACAACCCGAAGGCAGACCGCTACGCCGTCGAACTTGAAATCATTTCCGTCGCGTTGAATATGGATGCCGCAGGCGCGAATATTCCACTGATCGAGATATTGAAGCCGAATATCCTCGATAAAAAAACCGGAGAGCGCATCGACGGCATCGCCGGCAATAACTTCTCCTCCTACGTGCGCGATTACGACTTCAGCGTGCTGCTGCCAGAGCACAACAATAATAAATCCACGTTTGGCACGCCGGACAATTTCGGCGATTTTCATGGCAAGCTGTTCAAGCACTTTGTCAATTCAAATACTTACAAAGCGCACTTCAGCAAGGCGCCGGTCATCTGCATCAGCGCCTCGAGCAGCAAGACCTATCAGCGCACTGAAAACCAGCACCCCATCCTGGGCGTTGAATATCAACAAAACGAGTTCTCCTCGACGGATGCATATTTCGAGAAAATGGGGATGCAGGTGCGCTATTTCATGCCGCCAAACAGTGCGGCACCGCTGGCGTTCTATTTTATCGGCGACCTGCTGGCTGACTACACCAATCTTGAGCTGATCGGCACCATCAGCACGATGGAAACGTTCCAAAAGATCTACCGGCCCGAGATTTACAACGCCAATTCTGCGGCGGGAAGACTTTATCAGCCCAGCCTGAAAAACCAGGATTATTCGTTGACGCAAATTGTCTATGACCGGGAAGAGCGCAGCCAGCTGGCAGTCAAGCAGGGCAAATATACGGAAGAGCACTTCATCAAGCCATACAAGCATATGCTTGAACAATGGGCTGCGACCACGCTCTGTGCTTAATCAACATACACGACATTACTGATCATGAAAAAATTATTACCTACATCCACTGCCGGCAGCTTGCCCAAACCTTCCTGGCTGGCGCAGCCTGAAAAACTCTGGTCGCCCTGGAAATTACAGGACGAGGAATTAATTGAGGGCAAACAAGATGCGCTACGTTTGTCCCTGCAGGAGCAGCAGCATGCCGGCATCGATATTGTCAGTGACGGCGAGCAGACCCGCCAGCATTTCGTCACCACGTTTATCGAGCATCTGAGCGGAGTCGATTTTGACAAGCGCGAGACCGTCAGAATTCGTGACCGTTACGATGCGAGCGTGCCGACCGTGGTGGGCGCGGTGAGCCGCAGCAAGCCGGTGTTTGTGGAGGACGCCAAATTCCTGCGTCAGCAAACCACGCAACCGATCAAATGGGCCTTGCCGGGTCCCATGACTATGATCGATACGCTGTATGACAGCCACTATAAAAGCCGCGAAAAGCTGGCCTGGGAATTTGCCAAGATCCTCAATCAGGAAGCCAGAGAACTGGAAGCGGCCGGCGTCGACATCATCCAGTTTGACGAACCCGCATTCAATGTGTTCTTTGATGAAGTCAATGATTGGGGGATTGCCACGCTGGAAAGGGCAATCGAGGGGCTCAAATGCGAAACGGCCGTGCACATTTGCTATGGCTACGGCATCAAGGCCAATACCGACTGGAAAAATACGCTGGGCTCCGAGTGGCGCCAATATGAAGAATCGTTCCCCAAGCTGCAGCAATCGAATATCGACATCATCTCGCTCGAATGCCACAACTCGCGTGTGCCCATCGACCTGATTGAGCTCATTCGTGGCAAAAAAGTGATGGTCGGGGCCATCGACGTGGCAAGCAATACCATTGAAACGCCGGAGGAAGTGGCCGACACCCTGCGCAAAGCGCTGCGCTTTGTCGATGCCGACAAGCTCTACCCAAGCACCAACTGTGGCATGGCGCCCTTGTCGCGTCAGGTGGCAAGAGGCAAATTGCATGTGCTCAGCGCAGGTGCGGAAATCATCCGCAGAGAACTCTCTTAGCAGACGGGTGAAATATCGATGCGGTCGAACAGCTCGATGCCGTCCGATGCCGTCTTCCGGTGACGCGCCGATGCGCCGCAGTTCTTCGGCCAGGCGCGGGTAGCTGGCGCCATCGCCATCCGCAGCTTGTACCGGCCGATTGTGGTCCTTAGTTGAAAGAAGACGGGAGCAGCAATTAATCTTTCAGGTAAACATAAAATTGAATGTAAAGCGGTTAATTTCAATCGTATGTTCATCAATAAACTGGGGCCGGCATGCCCCCGTCGCGCTATTCTGACATTGCTCCCACTGTGCCGGCGCGCACGCTGGCCTGGAAGAAATAGAAAATCTTATTGTATTTACAAAATATCTTACAATCAGAGGATGTCCGCCGAACCTGTTGCGGTTTTTAATTCCATTTCCTCACGGCATTTGCCATGCATATGACTGCCTGCCTTGCGCCTCTTCTTGTTGCCACACTGTCTGCGCCGCTGGCGCTCGCAGAAAGCAGTACCCAGGTCTATCTGGACAACGGCGAGCTCAATTATGTCGGCAGCATCTCGGTCGAGGCGAATCAGCGTGCGCTGGCGCTGTTCGCTTCCGAGGAAACCAAGCCGCGCGTGCTGGCCATCCGCAGCAAGGGCGGCCCGACGGATGCAGGGATGGCGTTGGGCACCTGGGTGCAGGCGCGGGCATTGACGGTCAAGGTGCTCGAGTATTGTTTTTCCTCGTGCGCCAACTACGTTTTTACCGCCGCACCGCGCAAGATCGTCAGCAACTTTGCCGTGGTCGGCTATCACGGCGGCCTCAGTAGCGCCAGGTTTGCCGTCGATGAGCAGCAGGAAGCCATGCTGGCGGCCCTGCCGGCAGCCGAGCGGCAAGCCATGCGTCAGCAGTTGCAGGCGGAGATACAAACATGGCTGGCTCCCCAGCGGGAGGCCGAACGCCAGTATTTTGCGCAGATAGGTGTCCAGCAGCGCATCACGACCATGGGCCAGACGCCCGAACTGGCACGCCATTTCGATGCCGACAGCAAGGTGATCGGGTGGACCTTTTCCGCTGACGACTTCGCCAAGTTGGGCGTGACGGACATCACCGTCATCAATCCGCCGTGGCGGCCGCGTTTTATTGCTTCCGATAAGCAAGTGCATCAAATCAAACTGCCGTAGCGCCGGTGCCATGCGCGCGCTTGGCCATCCTTATTGCCGCACGAAAATTTCCGCCATCTATCGCAGGAGTGCGCTAGGCTGTCGCTGTTTGCCGTACAGTTAAGCAACTCCCGTAACACCCATCGCCCCGCCGCTGCTCTTTGCCGCAGCGCCAGCTGGCGCGATGCCGTCTCGCTTTCACCCGTATTGACCTGGCCGATAGGACCGCATGATTTCATTCCGTACCCCCCATTTCTTTTCCGCGCGCCAGCCCTGGCGCGGCTGGCTGCTGCCGCTGCTATTGACCCTGCTGCTGGCGTGCTCGCTGGCCGCGCCACCGGCCTGGTCGCAGCCGGTCGATGATGCCGCCACGGCCGACCAGCGCCTCGATGGCTTGCGCAAGCAAATCACGACCATCCAGAAGGCGCTCGATGGCGATGCTGACCTCGATGACGCGACCCTGTCGCAGATGCGTGCCGATGCGCTGGCGGCCAGCGCCGAGGCGGACAAGGTGGCCGATGCGCTCGCGCCTACCCTGTCGAGCGTGCAGGCGCGGCTGGCCGAGCTGGGTAAGCCGGCGGCGGGTACGAAAGATGCCCCTGACGTGGCGGCGCAGCGCAGCCAGCTGGACCGCACCAGCAGCGCGCTCGATGCGCAGGTGAAGCTGGCGCGCTTGCTGGCCGTGGAAGCGACGCAGGCGTCCGAGCAAGTGTCGACGGCGCGCCGCGCGCAGCTGCAGGCGCGCCTGGGCGAGCGCACGGCGTCCATCCTGGCCGGTTCCTTCTGGAAACAGCTGCATGCCGAATTGCCGCAGAATCTGCAGCGGCTGCGGGCGCTGGAGCTGGAATTGGCCGACGCGGCACGCGCCACGCCGTGGTCGGCATGGGGCGGTTTACTGGCCGGTATCGTGGCCGTGATTGGCGCCAGCGTCTGGGCTTCGCGCTATCTGCTGGTGCTCACGGCCACGCGCGTGCCGCATGGCCGCTTGCGCCGTTCGCTGCATGCGCTGGCCGTGCTGGTGCTGGCGGCGGCCACGCCGGGGCTGGTGGCCGAATTGCTGGCCATGGGCTTGCGCTGGGATGGCGGCCTGTCTGAAAAAACCTCGACTTTCCTCAGCAGCTTGATCGGCATCATCTGTTTTGCCGGTTTTACGGCGGGCCTGGGCCACGCGCTGCTGTCGCCCTGGCGCGTGTCGTGGCGCCTGCTGCCCCTGCCCGACGCGCTGGCGCATCGCCTGCGCCATTTTCCATCGACGTTTGCCTTCATCGTGGTGCTGATGTGGGCCACGGAGCGCGTCACCATCGTGATCAATGCGGGCCTGTCGACGGCCGTGGCCGTCAATTGCATCGTTGCCCTGGTGATGAGCACGACCATCGCCTATGGCTTGATGCGCGCCGAGCGCTGCTGGCGCCTGTTGCGCGAGGCCGATCCCGCCACCCTGGTCACACCGCTGTGGCTGCGTTGCGTCACAGTGCTGCTGTGGCTGGCGCTGGCGTCGAGCGTCATCAGTTTGCTGGTCGGGTATGTGGCGTTTGGCAGTTTTATCGCCAAGCAAATCGCCTGGGTCATCGTGGTGCTGGGCAGTACCTATCTGCTGACGGTGCTGGTCGATGATATCTGCATGCTGCTGGCCTCCACGCCGCCGCCGCCGGACGTCGTCAATCCCGTGCTGGCCACGCCCAAGGCGCGCGACCAGGCGGCCGTGCTGCTGTCGGGCATCGGCCGCGCCATCGTCGTGCTGCTGGCCCTGATGCTGCTGCTGGCGCCGTTCGGTGAAGGTCCGGGCGAGCTGTTCCAGCGCGTGGGCAAGCTGCAGGATGGCCTGGCCATCGGCGAGGTGGCGATCCGCCCTGCCGCGCTGATCCAGGCCATGCTGGTGCTGGTGGTGGGCTTTGTGGCGCTGGGCCTGTTCAAGCGCTGGCTGCAAAACAGTTATTTGCCGACTACCAATCTCGATACGGGCATGCAAGTGTCGTTCATCACGCTGTTCGGCTATATCGGCGGCGTGCTGGCCGTGGCGCTGGCGCTGTCGGCGGCCGGCATCGGCCTGGAACGCATCGCGTGGGTGGCGTCGGCCTTGTCGGTGGGTATCGGTTTCGGCTTGCAGGCGGTGGTGCAGAACTTCGTGTCCGGCCTGATTTTATTGGCCGAGCGTCCTGTGAAAGTGGGCGACTGGGTCTCGCTCGGTGGCGTGGAAGGCGACATTCGCCGCATCAATGTGCGCGCCACGGAAATTCAACTGGGCGACCGTTCCACGGTGATCGTGCCGAACTCGGAATTCATCACCAAGACGGTGCGCAACGT
>Ga0066798_10000397_pt1 | contig 23274 bp, 21 predicted proteins | sample PersoiDNA2013203_FD_70961 | JGI IMG/M metagenome (GOLD analysis project Ga0066798, IMG submission 70961) | Permafrost soil microbial communities from the Arctic, to analyse light accelerated degradation of dissolved organic matter (DOM) -... | ecosystem: Environmental > Terrestrial > Soil >... | reverse complement strand
TGCTGCTCCTTGCCGTACTACGCGCACTGTGTTCGTCGCGGTAGGGCAACGCCTTTGCCGATTTGCCTCGAGAGGCGTTGATGGTGTGCCGCAAGTCGCAAGTCGCAAGTCATTAAACCAGAGACCATTGAATGAGCCAGATGCAAACAGCAGTCGTACCACTGAGTGATCAACGCTACGCCGTCGGCGAAAGTCCGTTTTGGCATGCCGAGCAGGCGGCCTGGTATTGGGTTGATATTGCCCGTTGCCTGATTTGTCGCATGGCTGGCCAAGAGTACCGTCAGTGGCAACTGCCTGAAATGGTCGGCTGTATCGCGCCGGCGGCCGATGGCAGCCTGATTGCCGGCATGCACAGTGGGTTGTTCCGCTTGCGCTTGCAGGAAGATGGCAGTGCGCAACGAGAGCCGCTGGCGCAACCGGCAGAATTGCAGGCCGACATGCGTTTCAACGATGGTCGTTGCGATCGGCAGGGGCGCTTCTGGAGCGGCACCATGTGCCTCGACATGGCCTTGGCGCGATCCGATGGCAAACTCTATCGTTACAGTCAGGCCACGGGTTTGTCGGCGCCGGTCGTCGATGGTCTGATTGTGCAGAACGGCCTGGCCTGGTCGCCAGACGGCAAGACCATGTACTTGTCGGATTCGCATCCTTCGCGTCGCCTGATCTGGGCGTTCGACTATGACGTCGACAGTGGCACGCCGACGCAGCGCCGCCTGTTTGCCGATTTGCATGACCATCGCGGGCGTCCCGATGGCGCCGCTATCGATATCGATGGCTGTTATTGGTCATGTGCCAATGATGCCGGCTGCCTGTTGCGCTTCACACCCGCCGGCAAACTTGATCGCATCATCGAACTGCCATCGCGCAAGCCATCGATGTGTGCCTTTGGCGGCGCCGGGCTCGACACCTTGATCGTGACAAGCATCAGCCTTAACGGCCCGGATGGTGACGCCGGTGCGGGTCTGGTGTTGAGCTTGCAGCCTGGTGTGGCGGGTATGCCGGAGACCTTGTTTGGCAGTACGTCGAGCTAAAGCAGTTGCAAGGCAGGATGAATTGCATTACTCGCTCACCTGCAGCGGCCGTGTCGACGCTGCAGGTGAGCGCATTGGCGCACTAACCGGCGTGACGCGTGTTGGCGATGAGCTAGTGCGAGTGCGTCTTTTCACAAAGTAGAGTACGGCGATGGATACACGGAAAATCAAGGCAGCGGCACAGTTGCTGCTGGCCGCCCGCAATCATGAAATCAGCCTAGAGCGGCTGCCGGACGAGCACGTCCCGGCCGATGTCGATGAAGCTTATGCGATTCAGGATGAGGTCATGCAGGCCTTGGGCCAGATCGGTGGCTGGAAGCTGACGGCCGGAGCACTCGGCGCGCAACCTGCTTGCGCACCCATGCCGGCACAATGCATCTTTGCTGCACCCTACCAATTCTTTGACCTGGCTACCGCCGGCACGCGTGGCGTGGAGGTGGAGCTGGCGCTGCGCCTGAAGCACGATTTGCCGCCGCGTGCCACTGCTTACACCCGACACGAGGTCGTGGCGGCGATTGCCACTGTGCATCCGGCTATTGCCATGGCATCGTCACGTTATACCGAATCACAAGCAATCACGCCGCTGGCCGGTCTGGCCGATGCGCTGAGCCACTGCGCCTTGATCTATGGACCGGGTCGCACCGACCTGGGTCAGATCGAGCAGGGTATGCAGCACGCTGAACTTTATTTCAACGGTCTGGAGCTGGAATTGGCACACGATGTCGATGATGACAGCGAAATCTGGACGCGCCTGACCTGGCTGGCCAATCACCTGGCGACACGTTGTGGTGGCCTCGAAGCAGGCCAGTTCGTCACGCTGGCGGCATGCGCGAGTCGTCAGGCAGTAGCGACTGTCAGTAGTGTCCAGGCCGGTCGGGCGCAACGCGGCACACCGGTACTGGCCATGGCACAGGCGTAAGCAAGCGGCACACAGGCAACGCTGGGCAATCGGATGGAGGAGGAAGCGGTGCTGCAGGAGGGGCGCTGTGGCACTGTGCTGCGTGCAATAACAGCAGTAAAGACAGCTACAACAAAAGCGAAAAGCGGCAACAACAGCGTAAAAATATTTGAATGCCGTGAAATCTTGGGTTCACGGCATTCAAATCGAACAATTATTTCTTCTTCTTGTTCACTGCTTCTTTGAACGACTTACCAGCCGAGAACTTCACGGTAGTCGCTGCGGCGATCTTGATTTCTTCGCCAGTTTGCGGGTTGCGGCCGGTACGAGCAGCGCGCTTGCCAGTCGAGAAGGAACCGAAGCCAACCAGTTGTACTGTGTCGCCTTTGGTTACAGCCTTGATGATGTTCTCAACAACGGCGTCCAGTGCACGTTGTGCAGCAGCCTTCGAGATTTCGGTATCGGCAGCGATTGCATCGACCAATTCAGATTTGTTCACTTTAAAATTCCTTTCACTGTTAAGGTGCCGAGATTTTAGCATTGGAATGCGCCTATTCCGCAAGCCCCATCTGATGTTTACTTGATTTGATGCGATCTATTTCGTCGGATTTGAAGAAAGCACAGGCTCGGCAAATGAAATTTGGTGACCGTGCTGTGTTTTTTGGTCTTTTTGTATTTTCCGATGCTGTTTTTTTTGCGGCATACTGCGTCCGGTTCGTTGCCATTTGCGACAATGATCACTGCTTAAGCAAGCCGCGACGATCACAGGCACGTTCGTTATTCACCTGCCAACACAGTGCAATGACGGCACCTTCCAACTCTTCATTACTGGTCAATCAGTGTTTACTGATCGGCCCCTGTCCCAGAATCCACGCGGAACACGAGATAAACACATGTGTATATCTCATGTTAAACATTCAAAGTGCTGGCTAAGTTGTTAATTCATGAGGGAAAAGCGCTTTTTGGTGCATTTTAAGTAAGTGCGCTAAGTCTTTGACTTTATTAAACAAATTCCCGTTTTCGGTATGGAATATCGCTTGACCTGTATTAGTGCATCCTCTAAAGTGGGCGACAGTGTGAAAAAGTGTTTTTTTGTGGGGTATTTCTGGAAATTTCCTGCACCAAGACCTGACACAAAATTTGTCACCCGTAATCAATTCAAGGATTCAACACTGTGTTTCAGGGCGCCTCAGCGATCAATCTCGATGTTAAAGGACGGATGACTATTCCGTCCAAGCATCGTGACGCCCTGGCTGTGCAGTGCGAAGGGCGCGTCACGCTGACCCGTCATCCGCACGGTTGTCTGCTGTTCTTTCCGCGCCCGACCTGGGAAAGCCATCGCGAACAGATTGCCGCGTGGCCAATGTCGGCACGCGCCTGGCAGCGGATTTTTCTCGGTAACGCCTCCGACGTCGAACTCGACTCGGCCGGTCGCATCCTGATCGCACCAGAATTGCGTGCTGCGGTCGGTTTGCAGCGCGATGTGATGTTGCTGGGCATGGGTAGTCATTTTGAAATCTGGGATGCCGCCAAGCTGGCCGAGAGTGAATCGGAAGCTGTGGCCGCGGGCATGCCCGATGTACTGAGTAACTTTTCCTTCTGACGGCACGACGAGATGACTTTGCAATCGGTGCCCGATTTGCAGCACCGTACGGTGTTGTTGGGAGAAGCGGTAGATGCGTTGGCGATAGAAGGTGCCCGCGCAGATGGCGTGTATCTGGACGGAACGTTCGGGCGCGGCGGTCATAGCCGACTGATTCTGGAGCGCCTCGGTGCGCGCGGACGCCTGATTGCGTTCGACAAGGATCCGTTGGCAATTGCCACTGCGCAGACGATCAGTGACCCGCGCTTCACGATTGTGCATGAGAGCTTCGCCACGTTGGATGACGCCTTGGAGGCGCAGGGTGTGAGGCGGGTCGATGGTGTATTGATGGATTTAGGTATTTCGTCGCCGCAAGTCGATGATGCGGCGCGCGGCTTCAGTTTTCGCTTCGATGGCCCGCTCGACATGCGCATGGATACCACGCGCGGCATTTCGGCGGCGCAGTGGCTGGCAACGGCGGAAGAACAGACGATAGCAAAGGTGATACGAGATTATGGGGAAGAACGGTTTGCTCTTCAGATTGCAAAGACGCTTGTTGCTCGCCGGGCAATCGAGCCAATTTCAACCACACGACAGCTTGCCACGCTCGTGGCACACGCCGTCAAAACCCGCGAGAAAGGCAAAGACCCGGCCACTCGTACCTTTCAGGCTATACGGATTTTCATCAATCAAGAGCTTGAAGAACTCGAAATAGGGCTGGACAAAGCATTTCAGCAGATGGCGCAGTATGGGAGATTGGTTGTGATCAGCTTTCACTCGTTGGAAGATCGCATCGTCAAGCAGTTCATGGCATCCAAAGCCCATGTACCGCAGCCTGACCGCCGCCTGCCGATTCGTGCGGTCGACTTGCCGCAACCATTGGCCCGGCTCTTGCCGCGCATCAAGCCGAGCGATGCTGAAGTCGCCGGTAATCCGCGTGCGCGCTCGGCGGTGATGCGCACCATGGAACGCACCGTGGCCGAGGAGGTCGCATGACCGGCCGCCTCAGTATTCTGGTTACGGCCATGCTGGTGCTGTGTGCGCTGTCGCTGGTCAATGCCCAATACAAGGCGCGCAGCCAGTTCATTGAACTGGAGCGGGCACAATCGGCCAGCCGTCAGCTCGATATCGATTGGGCGCAATTGCAACTGGATCAATCGACGCTGGGCAAGAATTCGCGAATTGAAGCACTGGCACGGCGCGATCTGAACATGGTTTCGCTGACCCCGGAACGAACGCAATATCTGACAGTGAGGGGCAAATGACACGCATGCCGCCCCGTACCAACGTCACTCCAGGACGTGTCGCCGCCTCGCGCGGCGTTGCCTTTTCCGCCAATCCGATCTTGCAGGTCAAGATGCCAGCCTGGCGTTCGCGTGTGGTGCTGTTCGTGCTGTTCATTGCCTTCTTGACCCTGGCCGGACGCGCCCTGTGGCTGCAAGGAATGACTACCGATTTTCTGCAAAAACAAGGTGCTTCACGCTACGCGCGAACGCTGGAGTTGCCCGCCACGCGCGGCAAGATCACCGACCGCAATGGTCAGGTGCTGGCTTCGTCGGTGCCGGTCAAGGCGATCTGGGCGATTCCCGATGACGTACAGGAAGCCCCCAAGGACAAGCTGCGCGAGCTGGCCAAACTGCTTGAAATGAGTGATGCCGACCTGCGTAAAAAGCTCGATTCGGATCGCAACTTCGTCTATTTGAAGCGCCAGGTCGAACAAGACACTGCCGACAAGATCGTCAAGCTGGGCATCGCTGGCATCGAAACACGCAAGGAATACAAGCGCTTCTATCCCGAAGGCGAAGTCATGGCCCACGTGGTCGGCTTTACCAACGTCGAAGATGCTGGTCAGGATGGTATGGAGCTGGGTTCGCAAAAGACGCTGGCCGGTGTCACCGGCAGCCGCCGCGTGATCAAGGACCGGCTCGGACGCATTGTCGAAGATATTGAAGCCGTGCGCGAACCACACGATGGTCAGGACCTGACACTGTCGATTGACAGCAAGATCCAGTACATTGCCTTCACCCAGCTCAAGGAAGCGGTCGAAAAGAACAAGGCCAAGGCCGGCGGCATCATCGTAGTCGATGCGCGTACCGGCGAAGTGCTGGCGTTGGCTAACATGCCAACCTATAACCCCAATGACCGTTCCGTGCTGACTGGCGCGCAACTGCGTAACCGCGTGCTGACTGACACGTTTGAGCCAGGTTCGACGCTCAAGCCATTCACCGTGGCGCTGGCGCTGGATACGCATCGGGTTACGCCCGATACCGTGTTTCAGACCTCGCCGGGCAAGTTGACCATCGGCACGGCGACGATTGGTGACTCGCATGCGCATGGTCCGTTGACGGTGGCGCAGATTATTGAAAAGTCATCCAACATCGGTACCGCCAAGATCGCACTGCAAATGCCGGCGCAGGAAATGTGGGAAATGTTTACCAGCGTCGGCCTCGGCCAGCAACCCAAGTTCGGCTTCCCCGGCGCTGTGGCTGGCCGCGTGCGGCCTTATAAATCGTGGCGGCCGATTGAGCAGGCCACCATGAGCTATGGTCATGGTATTTCGGTTTCGCTGATCCAACTGGCGCATGCCTATACGATTTTTGCCCGCAACGGCGATCTGATTCCCTTGTCGTTCCAGAAGGTCAACGACATGCCGGTCGGGCGCCGCGTGATCGCACCCGAAACCGCAGCCGAAATGCGCCGCATGCTGGAAACCGTGGTCGCACCGGGTGGCACTGCGCCGCAAGCTCAGGTGCCCGGTTACCGCGTTGGCGGCAAGACCGGTACCGCCTACAAGATCGAAGGCGGCAAGTATGTGAAGAAATATGTGGCGTCCTTTATCGGTATCGCGCCGATGTCAAACCCGCGTCTGATTATTGCGGTCATGCTCGATGAACCCAGTGCCGGCAACCATTTCGGCGGTACCGTGGCAGGTCCGGTGTTTGCCAATGTAACGGCCAACGCCTTACGTGCACTCAATGTTCCACCAGATTCCAGCGTGACCAATATCATCATTCCCAAAGACGCCTTAGAGGAGAGCATGTAATGCAGGCGACCATGCTTTCGGTCCAAAATATCTGCACATGGCTGCAAGCCTTGCCGCTCGTAACCATGAGCGGCACCGCGCAGGTGCGCGGCAATCTGACGGCTGACTCGCGCCAGGTCATGGTTGGCGATATTTTCTTCGCCTATCCTGGCGACAGTGCCGATGGCCGTCTCTATATTGCCGATGCGGTCGCACGCGGCGCCGCTGCCGTGGTGTATGAAGCCACAGGGTTTGATTGGGACCCGCAGCTTGATGTGCCCAATCTGGGTGTGACTGGTCTGAAGCACCAGGCCGGCTTTGCCGCCAACAGCTACTACAGCAATCCCGACAAGGATATGTTTAGCATCGCCGTCACCGGCACCAATGGCAAGACCTCGTGCACCTATTGGCTGGGGATGGCGTTGTCGCGTCTGCAAGCCACTTCGGGTGCGTCGTCGACGCCGGTTGCGGTGGTGGGCACGCTGGGCATCGGCTTGTTCCAGGATGGCAAATCGAATGGTTTCGACGTCACCGGCTATACCACGCCCGATGCGGTGCAGTTGCAGCGCCGGCTGGCGGATCTGCGCCGCGAGCGCGCTTCGGTGCTGGCGATTGAGGCTTCCTCGATCGGTCTTGATCAGGGACGCATGAATGGTTTACATGTCGATGTCGCGCTGTTTACCAATTTCACGCGCGATCACCTCGATTATCACGGCGACATGATTGCCTACGAAGCCGCCAAGATTCAGCTGTTTGATTCGCCGGGCCTGCAACATGCGGTGATCAATCTCGACGATCAGATGGGGCAACGTCTGATTCCTTATGTGCAAGCCAAGAAACTGCCGGTGATCGCTTATTCGACCGGTACCGCAAGCGCCGACGACGTTGCGGTGCTGCGCGCTTCGGCGATACGCAGCACACCGACCGGCACCAGTTTTCATATCGATTCGCCGTTCGGCTCGGGTCAGGTCAAGACGCAATTGATCGGCAATTTCAATGTCAGCAATGTGCTCGGCATTCTGGGTGTAATGCTGGCCAAGGGTATCGGTTGGGACGCTGCGCTGGCCGCGCTGGCCAGCCTGACACCCGTGCCCGGACGCTTGCAGCAGTTCGGCGGTCAGGAAGTGCCGCTGATGGTCATCGATTACGCCCATACGCCGGATGCGCTGGAAAAGACCTTGGCTACGCTGCGCCAGATTGCGCAGCAACGCGGTGGCCAGTTGTGGTGCGTGTTTGGTTGCGGCGGTGATCGCGATCCTGGCAAGCGGCCGCAGATGGGTGCCATCGCCGAACTGGCCGATCATGTGGTGCTGACCAGCGACAATCCGCGCAGCGAAGATCCCAATGTGATCATTTCGCATATCAAGAGCGGCATGTCGAAACTGACGCCACAAGTGATGACCGACCGTGCCGCCGCGATTCTCTGGACTGCGCGCCATGCGGTCAAGCAAGACGTGGTGCTGCTGGCTGGCAAAGGTCATGAAACCTTCCAGGAAATCGCCGGCAAGAAATATCCCTTCCTCGATGCAGATCATGTCGCGCTTGCGCTGGCCGCACGCGTGACGATGATGGGAGGTGCCTGATGCAGCTCAGCCTTGAACAATTGGCGCGCTGGCTCGGTCAGCCAGTGGTGCATCCGGTAGCGGGGGCAGAGACGACCATTCGCGGCGTTACCACTGACAGCCGCGCCGTGAGCCTGGGCAATCTGTTTGTTGCCTTGCGCGGTGAGCGTTTCGATGCACATGATTTTCTCGACACCGTGGCTGCCCAGGGTGCTGCTGCCGTAGTGGTCGAACGGTTGCCGCCGGGTTTGACGGTGCCGGCCATTGTGGTCGACGACAGCCGCGTGGCCTTGGGTACTATCGCCCGTCATTGGCGTCAGCAATTTGATATTCCCGTGATTGCGGTGACCGGTAGCAACGGCAAGACCACCGTCAAGGAAATGATCGCCGCGATTCTGGCCGCCGCTTTTGGTGAGGCAAACAGTCTGGCCACGCGTGGCAACTTCAATAACGAAATCGGCGTACCACTGACCATGTTCCGGCTGGAGTCGCAGCATCAGGCGGCGGTGGTCGAGTTGGGCATGAACCATCCCGGCGAAATCGCCGTGCTGGCCGAGATTGCCCGTCCGAGCCTGGCACTGGTCAACAATGCGCAGCGCGAGCATCAGGAATTCATGGCCACTGTGGAAGCTGTGGCGCGTGAGAACGGTGCTGTGTTCACCTCACTGCCTGACGATGGCGTGGCGGTATTTCCGCTCGAAGATGAACATGCCTGGGTATGGCAGGAAATCATCCAGGCGCGTGGCTTGCAGCGTGTGCTCAGCTTCGGCTTGAGCGCGCAGGCGGATGTCAGCGCCAGTTACACGGTGCAGCAGTTCGGTAGTCTCATGGCGGTGACGGCGCGTCTCGATGCCGCATCTGCGCCCTTGCAATTCCAGATTCAACTGGCGGCAGTGGGCGCGCACAATGTGCGCAACGCGCTGGCTGCCTGCGCTTGCGCACTCGGCGTCGGTATCGACGCGGCCGCGATTGTCCGCGGCCTGCAGGCGTTTGCACCGGTCAACGGCCGCTTGCAGCGCAAGACTGCGCACAGCGGCGCGCTGGTCATCGACGATACTTACAACGCCAATCCGGATTCGGTACGCGTCGCCATCGATGTGCTGGCGCAAGCTGCCGCACCGCGCGTCATGGTATTGGGTGACATGGGCGAGGTCGGTAATGAGGGCCAGCAATTCCATGAAGAAATCGGCGCATATGCGCGCACACAAGGCATCGAACAGTTGTTCGGCCTGGGTGACGCCATGCAGTACGCCATACAGGCATTCAATCGTGACGGCGCAGATGGCAGCAAGTTGGCCATTGCCGCCCGTCATTTCGATCAGATCGACGCCCTCAACGCCGCAGTGCAAGCCGCCGCCGTTGCTGGCGCGACGATCTTGGTCAAAGGTTCGCGTTTCATGAAAATGGAGCGTGTGGTACAGCATTTGGTCGGGGCGCAGTCCACCGCGCCGCAACCCCAGGAGACTCATTAACATGCTGCTTTGGCTGGCTCAAAACTTTCAGCAGGATTTCAGTTTCCTGCGCGTATTCAACTTCATTACCTTCCGCGCCGTGTTTGCGACGCTGACGGCATTGCTGATTGGTTTGGTCGCAGGACCAAGCGTGATCCGCACGCTTACGCTCCTCAAAGTCGGGCAAGCAGTGCGTACCGATGGTCCGCAAACGCATTTGATCAAATCGGGCACGCCAACCATGGGTGGCGTACTGATCTTGATCGGCATTGGCATTTCGACCTTGTTGTGGGCCGACCTGAGCAACCGCTTCGTCTGGATTGTGCTGATCGTCACGCTCGGCTTCGGCACCATCGGCTGGGTTGATGACTACCGTAAGGTGGTCTACAAGGATCCGAATGGCATGCGCTCGCGCGAAAAGTATTTCTGGCAATCGCTGATCGGTCTGGTGGCAGCGTTTTATCTGGCCTTTTCGGTGTCGGAAGTGAGCAATCTGAAGGTCATGGAATTGTTCCTGAATTGGGTGCAGTCGGGCTTCAACGTTAATCTGCCGCCGAAGGCCGATCTGATCGTGCCGTTCTTCAAGACGGTGACTTATCCGCTTGGCGTCTGGGGCTTTATTGCGCTGACTTATTTTGTCATCGTCGGCACCAGCAATGCCGTGAACCTGACCGATGGTCTCGACGGTCTGGCGATCATGCCGACGGTGCTGGTCGGCGGTGCGCTGGGTTTGTTTGCCTATTTGACTGGCAGCGCCAGCTATGCCAAGTATTTGCTGATTCCGCATATTCCGGGTGCCGGCGAGTTGTTGATTTTCTGCGGTGCGATGGCGGGTGCCGGCCTGGCTTTCCTTTGGTACAACGCCTATCCGGCGCAAGTGTTCATGGGTGACGTCGGTGCGCTGGCGCTCGGCGGCGCGCTGGGCACGATTGCCGTGATCGTGCGACAAGAGATCGTGTTGTTCATCATGGGTGGCATTTTCGTGGTGGAAACCTTGTCGGTGATGATTCAGGTGGCGTATTTCAAGTTCACCAAGAAGCGCTACGGCGTGGGCAAACGGATTCTGTTGATGGCCCCTTTGCATCATCACTACGAACAAAAAGGCTGGAAAGAAACCCAGGTCGTGGTGCGTTTCTGGATCATCACGATGATGCTGGTGTTGGTCGGGTTGTCGACCCTGAAGTTACGTTGATGTTGCGTTGATGCGGTATTTGAAACAAACCAATGAATTGATAGAAGCAGGAATGACTACGTGAATTACGTCAATCAACACGCTCTGGTACTTGGACTGGGTGAATCCGGTCTGGCGATGGCGCAGTGGCTGGTCTACTGCGGCGCGCGGGTGCGTGTGGCCGATACCCGTGACGAACAGGCGCTCGCCGAGCGCCTGGCCAGTCTGCGCGCCGTTGCGCCGGACTGCGAATTCATTGGTGCGCGGCCGTTTGACGCCGCGTTGCTGGATGGCGTCGACTTCGTCGCGGTCAGTCCTGGCCTGGCGCCGCAACGTGAATTGGCATCATTGGCTGCAGCAGCGGCCGAACGCAATCTGCCGCTATGGGGCGAGATGGAATTGTTCGCGCAGGCGCTGGCCGCATTGCGCACCGAGCGCGCTTATGCACCCAAGGTGCTGGCCATCACCGGCACCAATGGCAAGACCACGGTTACCAGTCTGACCGGCAATCTGTGCCGGCGTGCTGGTTTGCGCACCAAGGTCGCAGGCAATATCAGCCCGGCGGTGCTGGATGTGTTGCGCGAAGCGTTGATTGAGGATGCTGCGCACGCCGTTGTCGTGGCGGCGCAGTTACAGGCAGAACAAGAAGCTGAGGCGTTGGCGCAAGCGGAAGTCGCTGCCGCCGAAGCTGCGCTGGCAGTTGCTACCGTGATCGAAGAAATGCCGGCGCAACTGCACTCGAGCGATCAGCCGGCAGTGAGTGTGCCAGCCGAAACGCCAGTAACAACAGCGCCGGAGAGCCAGCCAGCCGAGATCCATTTGCACGATAGCTTGACGGTGGAAGTTGCGCCCGCGGTAATGGCCGCTGCACTGGCAGACGGTATCGTTGAAGGCAACGATGTTGCCGCTGACGTTGATGGGCCGCCTGTTGCAAACATTATCGAAGCTGAACCACAGAGCATTGAAGCATCAGTCGAAGTATCGATTGAAGCTGCAGTTGAGACAGCGGTTGACCCAATAGAAGCTACCGACACCAGCGTATTGGATGAGGACGACAGCAGTCCGTTGCCATTGAGCCTGACGCCGCCCGAGCCTGCTGACGCGGTCTATGCTGGCATCTTGCCGCAAGCCTGGGTGCTGGAATTGTCGAGCTTCCAGTTGCACACGACTTACAGCTTGCAGCCGGATGCGGCGACCGTGCTCAATATCACGCAAGACCATCTGGACTGGCACGGCAGCATGGCTGCCTATGCTGTCGACAAGGCCAAGATCTTCGGTGCCAGCACGGCACGCATTCTCAATCGCGATGATGCATTGGTGATGCAGATGGCAGCACCTGGTGCCGCCGCTGTCAGCTTTGGTCTGGATGAACCAGTCAAGGCTGGTAATTTTGGTCTGGTCAACGAAAACGGCATGTTGTGGCTGGCAAATGCCGTGGCGGTTGAAGACGAAGAAAAGCCGCAGGGTCGGCGCAAGAAAAACCAGAAGGAAACGCCGGAACAGCCGTTCGTTCTCAAGCGCCTGATGCCGGCTGACGCACTCAAGATTCGTGGTCTGCACAATGCACTCAATGCCTTGGCAGCGCTGGCCTTGTGCCGCGCAATCGATTTGCCGTTGGCGCCGCTGCTGCACGGCTTGCGCGATTACACCGGTGAGCCGCATCGGGTTGAACTGGTGACAACGATACGGGACGTCGAATATTACGACGACAGCAAGGGTACCAATGTGGGCGCTACGGTGGCGGCCTTGAACGGCCTCGGCCATGGCGGCAAGCCAAATCGCCTGTTGCTGATCGCCGGTGGCGATGGCAAAGGACAGGATTTCACGCCGCTGGCCGAACCATTGGCCAAATATGCGCGTGCCGTATTCTTGATTGGCCGCGACGCTGCCAGTATTCGCGCAGCGGTGCTTGACGCCGGGGTCGAATTGATCGATTGCGCCACACTGGAACAAGCCGTGGAACAAGCCGGTGCGATGGCGCAAGGCGGAGATGCAGTGTTGCTGTCACCTGCCTGCGCCAGTCTGGACATGTTCCGCAATTATGCCCATCGGGCCGAAGTGTTTGTCGACGCCGTGCGTGAGCTGGCTTTGTCACGTGGCGAGGTGATGTGATGAAACTGACACTCCCTTCCATCATTGGCTGGCTCGGTCTCAAGGATGAGTCGCGTAGTCCCGGGCGCGATACCAGCCTGCGCAGCGTGGCTGGCATCGAGCAGCGTTCGCGCATGATGGAATACGACCAGCCGCTGGTCTGGGTCGTGGTGTTGTTGATGTTGTTCGGTTTGGTGATGGTGTATTCGGCGTCGATTGCCTTGCCCGATTCGCCCAAATACGCCAATTACAAGACCTCGCATTTCCTGGTGCGCCAGGCCATGTTCATTGTAATTTCGCTGGTGGTCGGGCTGATGGTGTTCCGCGTCAAGATCGAAACCTGGCAAAAGATTGCGCCCTACCTGTTCGTCGGTACGCTGGTGCTGCTGGCGCTGGTGTTGATTCCGGGCATCGGCAAGGGCGTCAATGGCGCCAAGCGCTGGTTGTCGTTCAAGGTCTTCAATCTGCAGCCGTCGGAATTGATGAAGCTTTTCGTTGTGCTGTATGCCGCCGATTACACGGTTCGTAAACAAGAAGTCATGCACAAGCTGACCAAGGGCTTCATGCCCATGACGTTGGCAGTCGGCGTGGTCGGTTTGTTGCTGTTGCTGGAACCTGACTTGGGTGCCTTCGGCGTGATTGTCTGCATTGCCATGGGTATTTTATTCCTTGGCGGTATCAATGGTGTTTGGTTTGGCGGCATCGGTGCCACGCTGGTAGGCATTTTTTCACTGGTGATTGTGTTGTCGCCATGGCGGCGCGAGCGCATTTTTGCCTACATGAATCCCTGGGTGGAAGAAAATGCACTGGGCAAGGCGTATCAGTTATCGCATTCGCTGATCGCGTTTGGTCGCGGTGAATTGTTTGGCGTTGGCCTCGGTGGTAGCGTGGAAAAATTGCATTACCTGCCGGAAGCGCATACCGACTTCCTGTTGGCCGTCATTGGCGAAGAGCTGGGATTTGTTGGTGTACTGGTGGTGGTCTTGCTGTTTTACTGGCTGGTCAAGCATGCCTTTGAAATCGGCCGTCAGGCGATTGTGCTCGATTTGACGTTTGCTGGTCTGGTAGCTAAAGGCATCGGCATCTGGCTGGGCGTGCAGACCTTCATCAACATGGGTGTCAACATGGGGTTGCTGCCGACCAAGGGTTTGACCTTGCCGCTGATGAGCTATGGCGGCTCTGGCGTACTGATCAATTGTGTCGGTTTGGCGATCCTGTTGCGTATCGATTACGAAAATCGGGTCTTGATGCGCGGAGGGCGACTATGAGCGCCTCCAAGCGATTGCTGATCATGGCGGCCGGTACTGGCGGTCATATCTTCCCGGGGCTGGCGATTGCCGACACCATGCGTGCGCGTGGCTGGCAAGTGTCCTGGCTTGGCACCACCCATGGTATGGAACGCGAACTGGTGCCCCAGCATGGGGTGGAAATGGATGCAATCGAGTTTGCCGGTTTGCGAGGCAAAGGATGGGCCCATAGCGTGCGCGGTGTATGGCGGTTGCTGGTCAGTTTTGGCAGTTGCTTCCGCATCATTGGTCAGCGCCGGCCCGATGTGGTGCTGGGCATGGGTGGTTATGTCACGGTGCCAGGCGGCATCATGGCGCGTTTGCGTGGTGTGCCGCTGGCGTTGGTTAATGCCGATGCCGCACTACTGTTATCGAATAAAAGTCTGACGCCATTGGCAAATAAGGTGTTGTTTGGTTTCCCGGCTGATTTCGGCAATGCCGCTGGCAAGGCCGAAGTGACCGGTAATCCGGTACGCAAGGAAATCATTGCCCTGGGCCAGCCGGCACCGCGTTATGCCAGTCACAGCGGGCCGCTCAGCATCTTGGTGGTCGGCGGCAGTCTTGGTGCCAAGGTGTTGAATGAATGTGTTCCGGCGGCGCTGGCCAAGTTGCCTGCCGAGCAGCGTCCGCAGGTGACGCATCAGTCGGGCAAACAACATATTGAGGCCTTGCGCGCCGCCTATGCGCAGGCCGGTGTGGCAGCCGAAGTCGTCGACTTTATCGACGATATGCCACGCCGTTATGCCGCGGCAGATCTGGTGATTTGTCGTGCCGGTGCGATCACAGTGTCAGAACTGACGGCGGCCGGGGTGGCTAGTGTGCTGGTGCCGTTGGTGGCGTCGACGACCTCGCATCAACGCGACAACGCCAAATGGATGGCGCAGAGTGACGCCGCGATTCACTTGCCGCAGAGCGAGCTCACGCCCGACAGTCTGGCGGCATTGCTGCAGACATTGGATCGGCCCGCTTGCCGACGCATGGCACAGGCAGCTTATGAACAAGGTAGGCGCAACGCCAATGAGGCAATTGCGCAGGTACTGGAAAGATTGGTAAAGCAATGAAACATCGGGTTAAAAATATCCATTTCGTAGGCATTGGCGATGAGCCGCGCGGTCGCGCGGCGTTTCTTAACCTGGGGCGCAGCCGGTCCGCCGGTGAGTACAGAACATGAAACATAGAGTCAAAAATATCCATTTCGTAGGCATTGGCGGATCCGGAATGAGTGGTATCGCCGAAGTCATGCTCAATCTGGGCTACGGCGTGTCCGGCTCGGACTTGGGCAGCAATGCAGCGACTCAGCGCCTGGCGCAATTGGGAGCGCGGATTCTGTACGGCCATGCGGCTGAAAATATTGCCGATGCCGATGCCATCGTCACCTCGACTGCGGTCAAGGGTGACAACCCAGAGGTATTGGCGGCGCGCAAGAAACATATCCCCATCGTGCCGCGTGCGGTGATGTTGGGTGAATTGATGCGCTTGAAGCAAGGCATCGCGATTGCCGGCACGCATGGCAAGACTACCACCACCAGTCTGGTCGCCAGTGTGTTGGCGCAGGGCGGACTCGATCCCACGTTTGTGATCGGTGGCCGTCTGACCAGCGCCGGCGCCAATGCCAAACTCGGTTCAGGCGATTTCATCGTGGCTGAGGCTGATGAGTCGGATGCCTCCTTCCTGAATCTGACCCCCGTGATTGAAGTCATCACCAATATCGATGCCGATCACATGGAAACCTATAACCATGATTTCGCTCAGCTCAAGCAGGCGTTTGTCGAATTCACCCAGCGTTTGCCGTTTTACGGTGTCGCGGTGGTGTGTCTGGACGATCCGCATGTGCGTGAAATCATGCCGATGATTTCCAAGCCGATCCTGACCTACGGTTTCCATGAAGATGCCGATATCCGTGCGATTGAGGCCAGGGCCGTCGAGGGCAAGATGGAGTTTACCGCGATCCAGGAAGGCTATGCGCCGATGCAGGTGAGCCTGAATCAACCCGGCATGCACAATGTGCAGAACGCTTGCGCTGCGATTGCGATTGCGCGCGAACTGGATGTGGCCGATGCCGATACGCAAAAGGCCTTGACCGAGTTCAACGGCGTTGGTCGTCGCTTCACCCGTTATGGCGACGTGCCGCTGCACGATGCGGCTGGCAAGCCGGCGGGGTCCTTTACGCTGGTCGATGACTATGGTCACCATCCGGTTGAAACTGCCGCCACTATTGCGGCAGCGCGCGGCGCTTATCCCGGCCGGCGTCTGGTGCTGGCGTTCCAGCCGCACCGTTATACCCGTACACGTGACTTGTTTGAAGATTTCGTCAAAGTCTTGTCGACCACCGATGTGCTGGTATTGGGCGAGGTGTATGCCGCCGGTGAGCAGCCGATTGTCGCCGCTGATGGCCGTGCCCTGGCGCATGCCTTGCGCGTGGCTGGCAAGGTCGAACCGGTGTTCGTCGAAGATATCGCCGAGATGCCGGCAACGATTTTAAATGTAGTGCGCGATGGCGATGTGGTCATGACTATGGGCGCAGGTTCGATCAGTGGCGTGCCGGGCAAACTGACGGCGCAGGGGGCGTGATGACAGCACAAAACCAACAATTCGGCAAAGTGGGTGTGTTGTTCGGCGGTCGCTCCGCCGAGCGCGAAGTCTCGCTGATGTCCGGCGCGGGTGTATTGCAAGCCTTGCGCAGCAAGGGTGTCGACGCGCATCCGTTTGATCCGGCAGAACGCAGCCTGGCGGAACTGGCAGCCGAGAAGTTTGACCGTGTCTTCATCGCCTTGCATGGCCGCTACGGCGAAGACGGTACGTTGCAAGGTGCACTGGAGCAATTGGGTATTCCGTATACCGGTCCTGGCGTGATGGCGTCGGCGATTGCCATGGACAAAATTATGACCAAGCGCATCTGGCTCGGCCACAGTTTGCCGACGCCGCGGTTCCTGGTGCTCGACAGTGTTGATACGCCGCGTGAGGAATTGCGTCAGGTGCCCGATGTGCTGGGGTTGCCGCTGATGCTTAAGGCCCCGCACGAAGGTTCGACCATCGGTATTGCCAAGGTGGCCGGTTACTCCGAGATGCAGGAAGGCTTTGCCCTGTGCGCCAAATACGACGACACGGTCTTGGCCGAAGAATTCATCCGTGGACGCGAACTGACGGTGCCGGTGCTGGGCCAAGGGCGCAATGCACGTGCCTTGCCGGTGATCGAGATCTGCGCGCCGGATGGCAATTACGATTATCAGCACAAGTATTTCGGCGACGAAACCAAATACCTGTGCCCGGCACCGCTCGATGCTGCACTGACGCAGCGCGTGCAGGAACTGGCGGTGCAGGCGTTCAATGCGCTCGGTTGCCGTGGCTGGTCGCGTGTCGATTTCATGCTGCGCGCCAGTGACAATGAACCGCTGCTGCTGGAAATCAATACCTCGCCAGGCATGACCGGCCATTCGCTGGTGCCGATGTCGGCCAAGGCGTTGGGCATGAGTTATGAAACCTTGTGTTGCGAAATTTTGCAGTTGGCGGCGTTGGATATGACGCCGTCGGCAGACTGGAAGCCACAGTCTGTCGGTGATATCGCGGATGAAGGATAAGTAAGGTGTGGCAAGACGTCAAAGCCCTCAATGCACTGTCGAACGCCTTGCTGGTGGCGGCGCTGCTCGCCTTGCTGGCGTCCGGGTTGTGGTGGCTGGCGCAGCGGCCGATGTTTACGCTCAAGACGATACGCGTCGAGGGTGTGGCAGACATGCCCTTGCGTCGGGTCAACGCGTTGACGATACGCGCCGGTGCGGTGCCGCGCATCAAGGGCAATTTTTTTACGGCAGATCTGGATGCGGTACGTGGCGCATTCGAGTCGGTGCCGTGGGTACGCAAGGCGACGGTGCGGCGCGAGTGGCCCGATACGCTGATTGTATCGATCGAAGAACATCGTGCCTTGGGCACGTGGGGCGATGAAGGTCGCCTGTTGTCAGTCAAGGGAGATGTATTTACTGCCAACCTGGCGGAAGCGGAGGATGACGGCGATTTGCTCGAATTCGACGGCCCGGATGGTAGCGAAAAAGAAGTGGTAGCGCGGTTTGCGCAGTTCAGCGATTGGTTTGCACCGATCAAGCAGGTACCGGAAGCGGTGGCTTTGTCCAATCGCTATGCCTGGACGGTCAAGCTGGACAATGGCATCACCGTGCAGTTGGGGCGGGCCGACGGCGATGCCACACTCAAGGAACGTATTGCCCGACTGGTGTCGGTGTATCCGCAGTTGATGGAGCGCTTGCAGGGAAAGATCGAGAATATCGATTTGCGTTACCCAAACGGTCTGGCCTTGAAGGCCGATGGTTTGACACTGGCAGCATTGAACGGAAAGAAAAAATAAGCGGAACGATATGACAAAAGATGCGAAAAACCTGATTGTCGGTCTCGACATCGGCACCTCGAAAGTGGTGGCGGTCGTGGCGGAAGTATTGCAGGACGGTCGCCATGAGGTGATCGGTCTGGGCCAGTCCGAATCCAAGGGTCTGAAAAAAGGCGTGGTGGTCAACATCGAGGCCACGGTTGAGTCGATCCAGCGGGCGCTGGAAGAGGCCGAGCTGATGGCCGATTGCAAGATCCGCAATGTCTATACCGGCATCGCTGGCAGTCACATTCGCAGCTTCAATTCGAGCGGGATGGTGGCGATCAAGGATAAGGAAGTCAGCGCAGCCGATGTGTCGCGCGTTATTGAAACCGCCAAGGCGGTCAATATCCCGACCGACCAGCAATTACTGCATACGGTGCCGCAGGAATTCATTGTCGATAACCAGGAAGATGTGCGTGAACCTATCGGCATGAGCGGCATCCGATTGGAAGTGAAAGTGCACATCGTGACCGGTGCCGTATCGGCGGTGCAAAACATTGTCAAGTGCGTGCGCCGTTGCGGTCTGGAAGTGTCGGATCTGATTTTGCAGCCAATGGCTTCGGCCGATTCGGTTCTGACTTCAGATGAACGGGAGTTGGGCGTGGTGCTGGTCGATATTGGCGGTGGCACTACCGATGTGGCGGTGTTTACCGAAGGGGCGATTCGTCACACGGCAGTGATTCCGATTGCCGGTGACCAGATCACCAATGATATTGCGATGGCCCTGCGTACACCGACGCTGGAGGCGGAAGAAATCAAATTGCGTTACGGCGTGGCCAAGCAGATTCTGGCCGATCCGACCGAAACGCTGGAAGTGCCAGGACTGGGTGACCGCAATCCGCGCACCCTGTCACGCCAGGCACTGGCGGCAGTCATTGAGCCACGTGTGGAAGAGTTGTTTGCATTGGTGCATCAGGTGGTGCGCGAGTCGGGCTATGAGGAGGTGCTGTCGTCGGGCATCGTGCTCACCGGCGGCTCCGCGATGATGCCAGGAATGATTGAGTTGGCAGAGGATATCTTCCTCAAGCCGGCCCGTTTGGGGACACCCGAATATAGCGGTCAGTTGGCTGATGTGGTGCGCAGTCCGCGTTATTCGACGGTTTTGGGGTTGTTGTTGGAAGCAAAAAAGCAATATCTGCGCGGGTACATCGTGACCCGTCAGGAAGGTTCGGTAAAGGCAATCTGGCAGCGTATGAAAGAATGGTTTTTGGGCAATTTTTAAGCGGTCGCGTCACTATTTTGTAGCAAATGGTTTTGTAGGAATTGAGCAATTTATCGAATCAGCAACACGCAGTTCTCAGTTGCTAGTCGTCACACCGTGTGATGCCTATCAACTGCAAGCTGCACACACATATATTTAAGGAGTCGTCATGGAAATAGATATGTTGGACAATGCCTCCCTCGGCACGATCATCAAGGTCGTGGGCGTCGGCGGTGCAGGTGGCAACGCGGTGCAGCACATGATCAACAAGGGTGTGTCCGGCGTTGAATTCATCGCCGCCAACACGGATGCGCAAGCCTTGAAAATGTCCAAGGCGGATAATGTCATCCAGATCGGCGAAACCGGTTTGGGTGCAGGTATGCGGCCGGAAGTCGGCCGCCGCCTGGCAGAAGAAACCCGCAGTCGCATCGAAGATGCACTGCGTGGCGCGCACATGGTTTTCATCGCCGCCGGCATGGGTGGCGGTACCGGCACTGGTGCTGCTCCGGTGGTCGCTGAAGTGGCCAAGTCGCTGGGCGCGCTGACCGTCGCCGTGGTCTCCAAGCCATTTTCGTATGAAGGTCAGAAGTGCATGGACATTGCCGACCAGGGTCTGGAAGAACTGGCACAGCATGTCGATTCACTGATCATCATCCTCAACGAAAAGCTGGAAGAGATCTACGAAGACGACAGCATGATCGAATGGCTGGGCCATGCTGATGACGTGCTTAACAATGCCGTGGCCGGTATTGCTGAAATCATCAATGTGCCGGGTCACATCAACGTCGACTTCAATGACGTCAAGACCATCATGGGCGAGCAGGGCAAGGCCATGATGGGCACCGCGACCGCTTCCGGTATGGACCGTGCCCGCGTGGCAGCCGAACAAGCGGTGGCGTCGCCATTGCTGGACGGCATCGATCTGTCCGGCGCGCGTGGTGTACTGGTCAATGTCACTGCCAGCCGCAATCTGAAGGGTAAGGAAATCAAGGAAGTCATGGCAACCGTGCGTGCCTTCGCTGCAGCTGATGCATCGATTGCGCAAGGTATCGCCTATGACGACACCATGGGCGACGATATTCGCGTCACCGTGGTGGCAACCGGTCTGGGCCGTGCACGCAAGTCGGTGCAACTGGTGCAGACTCCAGCCTTGCGTACCGGGACTCACAATGAACCAATGATGGCCGGTACCGGTACATTCAACGGTACTAGTGGTTCGGCGCAAATGGGCAGCACTTTCGGCGGCATGAAGGCGCCAGCAGTGTGGCGTCGCGAGTCGGCTTCCGATACTGTGCGGGCGTTGGAAAAGAACGGCATGGAGACTTACGACATTCCGGCTTTCCTGCGTAAGCAGGCTGACTGAGCAGGCTGACCAAGTATGTAAAGGCAGCAAGCTGCTGTCTGGTTGCAACCGGGCAGCAGCACAAGTTATAAACAGGCATACTGTTGTCTGCGCGCCGCGCTGGCTGAGAAGCCCATGCGCGGCGTTTTTTTGCCCATCGAATTTACTCACTAGAAAGAAATCATCATGACAATCAACGTTGGCGACCGCCTGCCAGAAGGCGCTTTGGCTGAATTCATCGAGACCGAAACCGAAGGCTGCGCACTCGGCCCTAACACCTTCAAGGTCTCCGACCTCGTTAAGGACAAGAAGATCGCGCTGTTTGCATTGCCAGGCGCATTCACCCCAACCTGTTCGGCCAAGCATGTGCCGGGCTATATCCAGCACGCCGCGCAGTTCAAGGCCAAGGGCGTTGATGAAATCTGGTGCCTGTCGGTCAATGACGCGTTCGTCATGGGCGCCTGGGGCCGTGAACAAAAGGCTACCGGCGTGGTACGCATGCTGGCCGATGGCAGCGCTACCTTGACCAAGGCACTGGGTATGGAATTTGACCTCACCGAACGCGGCATGGGCGTGCGCTCGCAGCGTTATTCGATGTTGCTCGAAGATGGCGTAGTGACTCAGCTCAACCTGGAAGCGCCAGGCAAGTTTGAAGTCTCCAACGCCGAGACGCTGCTAGGTCAACTGGCATAAAGCCAATGGGCTTTGCCGCTGGCTGACAGTGGCAAGATTGCCGTCTTGACAAGGCGCGCACCGTCCTTGGATGATGCGCGCTTTTTCTTGCCTGCAAAACGGCGCAGCACATTTATCGATGCTGGCATTTTTGCAACAGGCTGATAGCGGCCTGCAGCCTGCGCAGGCATCTTGGCTATAATGAGCGGATGTTAAAACAACGCACCATTAAATCTCTCGTCCAGACCATCGGCGTCGGCTTGCACTCCGGCACCAAGGTGGAGCTGACTTTGCGTCCGGCTGCTGTTGATACTGGCATCGTGTTTCGCCGCATCGATCTTGACCCGGTGGTAGAGTTTCCCGCGTCGGCCACCGGCGTTGGTGACACCCGCATGGCGTCGGTGCTATCCAAGGATGGTGCACGCGTTTCTACCGTGGAACATTTGCTGTCGGCTTGCGCCGGTCTCGGTATCGACAATCTGTATATCGATCTGACCGCCGAAGAAATTCCCATCATGGATGGTTCTGCATCGTCGTTCGTCTATCTGTTGCAGCAATCCGGTTTGCAAGAGCAGTCAGCGCCGAAGAAGTTCGTCCGTGTGCTCAAGCCGGTCGAAGTGCGCGAAGGCGAAGGCGCGCGCGAGAAATGGGCGCGGCTGGAGCCTTACAACGGTTTCAAGCTGAAGTTCTTCATCGAATTCAATCATCCTGCCGTCGATGGCACTGGCCAGATCGCCGAAGTCGATTTCGGCATCGAGTCTTACGTCAAGGAAATCGCTCGCGCGCGTACTTTCGGTTTCATGCAGGATGTTGAAACCTTGCGCGGTATGGGCCTGGCCCGTGGTGGTTCATTTGAGAATGCGATCGTGATGGATGAATACCGCATCCTGAACGCCGATGGCTTGCGTTACAGCAATGAATTCGTGCGTCACAAGATCCTCGACGCCATTGGCGACCTCTATCTGATCGGCCATCCTTTGCTGGCCAGCTATGATGCCCACAAATCCGGCCATGGCATGAACAACCAATTGCTGCGCGCCTTGCTGGATCAGCCGGATTCATATGAAATTGTCACCTTCGATACGCTGGAAATGGCACCGCAAACCTATGTGATGCAAGCTGCTCAGGAGTGGGCATTGAACTGATTAAGTCGACAGTAGTTGGCACATCGCCATCACGATCAAGCCGCAGCGCCAGTGCCTGCGGCTTTTTTTGTGCTTGTTAAGAGCGCGGTAGGATCGGGCTACTTGCGCGGTTGGTCTAGTCTTGACTGCGATTACGCCGAACCATGTTGGCCAGCGCCGCTTTCAAAGTCTGGTTGGCAGGGGTGTCTTCCAGGTTTTCGCCCAGTTCGGCAAATGCCGACACGGCCAGCTTAGGTAATAGCAGTTGGCGACGCACGATCGGTGGCACAACATAGCCTTTGCCAACTTGCACTTTGATACGGATTGCATTAACCTGCCATCCATCTTTCAGCAGACGATCTTGTAATTTCGGCAGCTGTTGCTTGAGCTTCGTAGCAAGAGCCGCATTTGGCATACTCAATACGAGTTGCCCCGCCTCGAAATTCATCACATCGCAGGATTTGAA
>Ga0066798_10000396_pt1 | contig 23293 bp, 16 predicted proteins | sample PersoiDNA2013203_FD_70961 | JGI IMG/M metagenome (GOLD analysis project Ga0066798, IMG submission 70961) | Permafrost soil microbial communities from the Arctic, to analyse light accelerated degradation of dissolved organic matter (DOM) -... | ecosystem: Environmental > Terrestrial > Soil >... | reverse complement strand
GGATCGGCCACAGGGTGCCACGCACGCTGACGAAAGCCCTTGGCCAGCAACGGCCGCAGCAGTTCCAACACCCAGGCAGGCAGTACCATAAGCCCACCACGGCTCAACGGGCGATGCAGTTGTGTGCCAAGCAGCAAGGCGGCATCTATCGTCACTTGCGGCAACTTGTGTGGCAGCTCCAGCAATGCACTTAACCCCAGTCCGGTACCAAAGGAATGCGCGACCAAAATATTCCGCCGCGCGGCGTAGCGACGCAGTATTTCCAGCTGGTCTGCCACCAGTTCCGACCAGGCATAGGCCTGCGATTGGCGTGGCTTTGCGCTATCGCCGTGCCCCAGCAGGTCCCACGCCACCAGGCTGTATCCCTGATCGGCCAATGCCCGCCATAACTCGCGCCATTGATCTTTGCAGCCACCGCCGCCGTGCCCGAAGAACACCGCGGTGTCTGCTCGATGCGTACCCGGACGGTAGGCGATGCTCAAGTGCCGTCCGGGGCGGATCTCCACTCGTTCGCCCCGAATCAGGGGCAAATCGGAGAATGCGGGTGAGTCAGCCATGATTGGGACAAGCCTCTTTGGATTCAAGGTTTTCAGGAGTGACTGTTGAAGGTGACGCTGTTCGGGGACAACCACGCAATAAGGTCTGGGTATAAGCATGGTGGGGATGGGCCAATAGCGCCGCCGTTTCCCCCTGCTCCACTACATGCCCGCCCTGCATCACGGCGATGCGATCACACAGCCTGGCGGCCACGCGTAAATCATGGGTGATGAACACAATGCTCAGCTTGAGCCGGCGTTGCAGGTCTTCAAGCAACTCGAGAATCTGGACCTGGATCAGCGCATCCAGAGCAGAGACGCATTCGTCAGCAATGAGTATTTTCGGCTCCACCGCCAAGGCACGGGCAATACCGATACGCTGGCGCTGACCGCCGGAGAACTCATGGGGATAGCGCTCGAACGCCGTGGCGGGTAGCCCAACCAACACCAATAATGACCGCGCGCGCCGCTCGGCCTCGGCCTTTGAGTGCCCCTGCACCAGAGGGCCGGTCATGACGATTCGGCCGACGGTCTGCCGCGGGTTAAGCGAGGCAAACGGGTCCTGGAAAATCATCTGCACATCGCTGCGCAATGCTCGCAAACGCCCATCGGACAGCGTCGTCACATCCTGCCCAAGCCATTGGACTTGACCGCTGTCAGCACGCAGCAGTCGAACAAGGCAACGGCCCAGGGTGGATTTCCCCGAACCCGACTCCCCAACGATGCCCAGGGTTTCGCCTTCGCGCAGGGTCAACTGAACCTGCGCCAGGGCCTGGGTGGTACGCTTGCGCCACCAACCGCTGTGGCTGTGAAACACTTTATTGAGCTGCTTTGCCTTGAGCACCACAGGCCCGTCCACCAACGTGCGCGGGGCCAGGGGTTGCGCCGATACCGCCGCCAACAGTTGCTGGGTATAAAGCGCCTGGGGCTCGCGCAATACTTGGTGGGCACTGCCCTGCTCCACCAGTTGGCCTTTTTCCAGCACCAGCACGCGATCGGCAATCGCCTCGACCACGGTGAAGTCATGGGTGATGAACAACAGCGCCATGCCCTTGTCTTGTTGAATCTTGCGCAACAGGCCGATGATTTGCGCCTGGGTGGTCACGTCCAGCGCCGAGGTGGGTTCATCGGCGATCAGCAACGAGGGATCGAACGCCAATGCCATGGCGATGACCACGCGCTGACGCTGGCCACCGGAGAGTTCAAAGGGATAGGCCAGGCGCAGGCGTTCAGGCTCGGGCAGGCCGACATAACCCAGCAAGTCCACAACCCGTCGGCGACGCTCCTGAGCCGATTTCACCCCGTGTGCGCGCAGGGTTTCATCGATCTGCTCACCCACGCGCAACAGCGGGTTCAGCGCGCTCATTGGCTCCTGGAACACCATGCTGATATCGCGCCCGCGCAGTTGGCGCATCGCGGTTTCACTGAGGTTCGCCAAGTCTTCATCACGAAACAGCAGGCGCCCGCTTTCCACGGTCAGCGGCGTCGGTAACTGGCGCAACAACGCCTTGGCCAACATGGACTTGCCCGAGCCGGACTCGCCCACTACACACAGGCATTCGCCGCTGCGCAGTTGCAGCGACAGGTCATACAGCGCGTGACTGCGGTCCGCACCCGCCGGCAACGCGATACGCAGGTTTTCCACTCTCAGCAACGTCATAGCGACCGCCCCGGCTCAAAGGCCACGCGCAGGCCTTCGCCCACCCGGTTCACCGCCAGTACGCACAGCACAATCGCCAGCCCCGGCAGGAAGCTCATCCACCAGGCATCCCGCAGCAGGCCGCGGGACGCGTTGATCATATAGCCCCAGCTCATGGCCTCCGGGTCGCTCAGGCCGAGGAAGGCCAAAGCCGACTCAGTGAGGATCGCCGTGGCCATCACAAAGGTCATCACCACCAGCAACGGTGCCAGCGCATTCGGCAGGATTTGTTGGCTGATGATGCCCCAGGGCGACTGGCCCAACACCCGCGCCGCCTGCACGAATTCACGCTGGCGCAGGGTGAGGAATTCACTGCGTACCAACCGCGCCACGGCAGGCCACGCCACCAGCGCGATAGCCAGCACGATGGTCCCCAGGGACGGTTCCAGCACCGCGACCAGGATCACCGCCAACACCAGTTGCGGGATGATCTGGAAGAACTCGGCGATGCGCATCAGTACACCGTCGAGCCAGCCGCCGAAATAGCCAGCGAGCGCGCCGACGAGCAGTCCCACCAGCAAAGTCGCCAGGCTGGTCAACACGCCCACGGCCAAGGACACGCGGGCGCCATAGAGTAAGCCGCTGCCGAGGTCGCGACCGAGCAGGTCGCTTCCCAGCCAATGGGCCGGGTCGTGGAACGGAGCCAGCATCGGCTGGGTGCTCATTACCCAAGGGGAACTGCCGGTGAGCCACGGCGCAGCCAGCGCCAGCGCGGCCAACAGCAGCAGGAACAGCGCGCCGATCAGCGCCGACGGTTGACGCACAAAGCGTTTCAACACCCTCATCAGCCCTGCCCTCCGGCGCCAATACGCGGATCGAGAAAACGGCATATCACATCGGTCAACACGTTGAAGCCCACCACCAGTATCGAGATCACAAGAAAGCCGCCCATCAACACGCCATAGTCGCGCTGGGCGAGGGAGTCGTACATCAAGCGGCCAATGCCCGGCCAGGAATACACCACCTCCACCAGCAAGGCGACGCTGGCCAGTTGACCGATCTGCAAACCGGCGAAGGTCACCACCGGCAACAACGCGTTGCGCAGCACGTGCACCCAGAGTATCCGCCGTGGGTGCAGGCCCTTGGCGTGAGCCGTGCGCACGTACTCCTGGCCGAGGGCTTCGAGCACGGCGGCGCGGGTCAGATGGATGTACAGGGCGAGGAACATCACGCTCAAAGACACGCATGGCAACAGTAGATGCTGCACACGATCCAGCAGCGAAAAGTCCTTGCCCACACTCTCCATGCCAAACGCCGGCAACCAGTCCAGGATCACGGAAAACACCAGAATCAACAGCATCGCCAGCCAGAACGGCGGCATCGCGTACAGCAACAACGCACCGTGGGAGATCACGCCGTCGAGCCAATGGCGTTTCTGCCGCGCCCTGGCCGCCAGCACGCCGAGGGTCACGCCCAGCACTGAAGACAACACAAATGCCGAGCCCATCAAGGCCAACGTCGCCGGCAGCCGCTCGGCGATCAGCGACCACACCGAGGTCTGGTTACGGTAGGAATAACCCAGGTCCAGGTGGGCGATATTGCCCAGGTACATCAGCAACTGCTGGAGCAACGGTTTATCCAGGCCCATGGTCTGGCGCAGTTGCTCGATGAACTGTACATCGTCCACCCCCGCCTCGCCGGCCAACAGCAATGCGGGATCGCCCGGCGCCAGGCGAATCAGCAGGAAAATCAGGACCAACACCGCCACCACCATCAGCAGCGCCTTGAGCAGGCGCCCGCCGAGATACAACACGCCGTTCATGGTGCCGGGGCCTCGAGGTACACGCTTTCGTAGTCCTCATTGAGGCTGGTGGCGGTCTGCAGCAGGTTTTTCACCTGTTTGTGAAACAGCGTCGGATAGCGCATTTCAAAGATCGGTGCGATCGGCAAGTCGGTGCTCAGCAAATTCTCCAACTGGCTGTAGAGCTGCTTGCGCTCCGGGCCTTCCGGGGTGTCGGCGACTTTGCTCCACAGCGCATCGGCCTCGGGGCTGTTGTAACCGCTGACGTTGGCGAACGGTGAGGTCTTGAGAATGTAGTCAGAACGGAACAGGTAGGCGCTGGTCAGGTACGGGTCGCCGATCTGGAAGATAAAGTTATAGGTCAGGTCGAAGTCCCAATCGCTGACGCGCTGGAACCAAGTCGCCGCGTCGGAGGTCACCACTTGCACCTTGAAGCCCAAGGGTTGCAAGGACTGCTTGGTGTATTCGGCCAGGCGTTCCCAGGCACCGCCTTTCTCGCCATTGAGCAGACGAATACGCACCGCGCCAACATCCACGCCGGATTCGGCAATCAGCGCCTTGGCCTTTTCCACGTCATAACCGTACTGCGGCAGCTGCGGATCGTGGTACGGCGAGCTGGACACAAATGGCCCCTGGGCAACCTTGCCCGAGCCGAAGAAGATGTTGTCGACGATGAACTGTCGATTCAGCGCATACAGGATCGCCTGGCGCACCTTGGGGTTGTTCAGCGGCGGCTTGCGCGTGTTGATTTGCAGGAATGCCAGGCCTGAATACAGCTCCCAGCCCTTCTCCCACGACTGCACATCGGGCAAGGCGATGAGGCGCTTGAGGTCGGAGTAATCGGCATCACCACTGCGCAGCACTTGCACATCGTTGCGCTCGAATGCAGCTGCACGGGAAGAGGCGTCGGGGATTACGTGGAAAATGATGCTGTCGAGATGCGGCAGGCCTTTTTTCCAGTAGGTAGGGTTCTTGGCCAACTTGATGTAGGCGCCGCGTTTCCACTCGACGAACACAAACGGCCCGGTACCCACCGGTTTAAGGTTGTAGGGGTTGTTGCGAAAGTCGGTGTGCTCATAAAGGTGCTTGGGCACCACGGGGCGCAGGCCGCTGCCCAGGGCCGACAACAACGGGGCGAACGGTTTCTTCAGGTGAAACACCACCTGCAGCGGGCCGTTGGCGGTGATGCTCTCGACGTACTCGGTGATGATCCCGCCGAGGCGCTTGTCCACCTCGGGGTAGAAGGTCTGGAAGCTGAACACCACGTCATCGGCGGTAAGGGCCGGGCCGTCGTGCCAATGCACGCCGTCCTGCAGGTCGAACGTGTAGGTGAGGCCATCCGGCGAAATGGTCCAGGCTTTGGCCAATACCGGTTTGGGTGTGAGATCGGTGTTGAAGGTCAGCAGGCCCTGCAGGATCTTGCCGCTGACGTATTGAGTGGATACGTGGCTGACCACGCCGTGCATCAACGAGGGCGGCTCCGGCTGGGCCACCAGGTTGAGCACGCCACCCTCCAGAGGTTGGGCCACGGCCTGGCCGGTCAGCAACGCCGTGCACAGCCCCACGGACGAGAGGGCACGGCGGAAAGAGAATGGGCGCATAGAGGCTCCTCGACTGGAAAAATATAAAGAGGATTTAGCAAGGGCTGTGCCATGGGATGTTGGGTGGGGATTACGGGGCTTGCTTGCACATCAGGTGATGAAAAAACCACAGAGACCTGCGCGAGTGTGCAAAAAGCAACAGCCCCGCCGTTCCAGTGCAGGAGCCGGCTTGCCAGCGATGGCGGCATGTCGGCCGACTTATTTGACAGCGGATGCACCGCTATTGCCGACAAGCCGGCGCCTACAAGCGATCGATGAGGCCGGATGGCACAAGGTTTGCCCCTGTAACTGTCATCTGAACCACTGAGCCTCCTCACCATGTCACTGGATTACCTGGGCAACCCCATCGACACCCAAGACCCCATCACCCGCCAAGGCCTGAACGACTTCATCGGCGGCTTCCTCGGCTACCAACCCCGCGCCGAAGGCATCCTGGCTGCCGCCGACGCCAACCCCGACTCCGCGCTGGCCAACGCGTTCGCCGGGTTGCTGCTGATGTTCATCGAGTCCCCCGAAGGCCCGACGCTGGCCGAAAAATACCGCCAGCGCGCCTTGGCGGTGAACACCTCTCACCCACGCGCCCAGCTGTACCTTTCGCTGTTGGGTGCATGGATCAACGACGACCTTGATCAGGTTCTGCGCCTGAGCGAACAAGCCCTCGATCGCTCCCCCCGCGACCTGTTCGCCGCCAAGCTCAACCAATACCTGGAATTCAACCGGGGCAACTGGCCGGCGTTGCTACGTATCGGCCTCAAGGCCACGGCCGCCGCGCCGGACATCGCCCACAGCCACGGCCTGCTCGCCTTCGCCTACGAGCAATGCCACCTGCTCGAAGAAGCCGAAGCCAGCGCGTTGGAAGCGCTGCGTTTGCAACCTTCAGAACCCTGGGCGCAACACGCCCTGGCCCATGTACTGCTGACGCAGGGGCGGATCGAAGAAGGCACGACGTTCCTGGAAAGCGTGACCCATCAGTGGGACGGGTTGAACTCCTTCATGTACACCCACAACTGGTGGCACCTGGCGCTGTTCTACCTGGCCCGGGGCAAGCATCAGCAGGCGCTGGAGATTTACGACCGACACGTGTGGGGCATCCTGCCCGAGTACTCCCAGGATCAGGTCGGCGCGGTGTCGTTGTTGGCGCGACTGGAACTGGCCGGTATCGATGTGGGCGAACGTTGGCAAGCGTTGGCGCCCTACCTGCAACGCCGGGTGGGCGATACGGTACAGCCGTTCCTGAGTGTGCAGTACCTGTATGGCCTGGCACGCGCGGGCAAGCCGGAGGCGCAAGGGCTGCTGGCGGCGTTGCAACAGTACAGCGCTGATGCTCGCCCGGTGTGGGGCGAAGTCGCCTTGCCGTTGGCGCGCGGCCTGCTGGCCCATGCTCACGGAGACGCCCATGGAGCGTTGGAGCAATTAGGAATTGCCCTGCCTCGGCTGAATGAAATTGGTGGCAGCCACGCCCAACGCGATCTGTTTGCCCAGGTGGAACTGGATGCGCGGTTGCAGGCAGCGGATTGGCTCACCGCGCAGCAGGCCTTGGAATTGCGCCGTCGGTATGACCGGTGGGATGTGCCGACCAACCGGAGTTTGGTCAGGGTGTATGAGGCGCTGGGGTTGCCGGAGCAGGCAGAGAAAGCCCAGAAGCGCGTATCGCGCTTTACCTGACGCCCAAAGCCGCAAACACGGAAGGCTCACTCGCCGCAGCAAACGGTCTTGCCGTGGCGAATGAGCATCCTGTGGTGAGCAAGCTTACCGCGGCGAGCGGGCTTGCTCCGCGTTGGGTTGCGAAGCAGCCCCAGACAAATCTCCCCACCCCCCACCCGACACAAAAACCCCTCGGGCAATCGCCCGCGCCACACAATCCGCCGCCGCCGAGCCAATGCAGCCAATCTCCACCTGCCGCCGTGGCCCCTCGGTCAATTCAACCGCCGCCGACGCCAAGGCAAACACAGTATCCCCGTCAAACGGCAAATGCGCCGGCCGCACCGCACGGGCAATCCCGTCCTGGGCCATGATCGCCACGCGCTTGCACTCCGCGACGGTCAGCCGCGCGGTGCTGGCAACCACCACCAGCGTGGTATTCGCCCCGGTTTGCAGGCGGCCCATGGCGTCCAGGCGGGACAGCTCCGGCATCGGGTCGCTGCAGTCCATCTCGGCTTGAGGCCGCCGGCCACCGAATTCCCCCGCTACTTCCCAGGGCCAGGCCCAGAACGTTTTACCGTCGGGCATGTACACCGAGCCAATGGGGTTGGCGACGACCAGTGCGGCGACGATCAATCCGTCGCCCAGGTCCAGCGAGGCGGTACCCAGCCCGCCTTTCAATACACCGGCCATGGCGCCACGGCCGGCGCCCACCGAGCCCAACTCGAAATCTTCTCCAGCATTGGCCAGCGCTTCAAAGCCCAGGCGTCGGTAAGGCGGGTCCAGGCCCCAGGCCTTGTCGCCGCCGTTGGCCAGGTCGTGCAACACGGCGGCGGGCACGATGGGGATTGCAGGGGCGCCGGGTTTCAAGTGCAGGCCCACCTCGTCCTGAGACAGTTTTGCCGCCACGGCATCCGCCGCGCCCAGGCCGAACACCGAGCCGCCGGCGAAAACCAGAGCGTGGAGTTGGCCGACCATGTTTTCCGGCTCCAAGGCGGCGGTTTCGCGCCCGCCGGGGCCGCCGCCCCGAATGTCGATGCTGGCGGTCCAGAAACCATCGGGGCGGATCACCGTGACGCCGGTGTCGACGTGCAGGTCCGTGGCGTGGCCGACGGTAAGGCCTGGGATATCGGTAAGGGCGTTGCGCGGACCGGGTCTAGGCATACAGAAAAAACTTCCTTGGGTTTAGGTATGGCATGGCGTCAGCAAGGGGTGTGCCAAGGACGACACCCCAGCCCTACGGCACAAAACTGGATGACCACGAAAGCCCTCTGCACAAAAACCAACACCCTGCCCTCCACCCTGTTAGAAAAACACCAGCACTCGCACAAAAATCAGCTCAAGGCATTGTTTTTTAATGACTTTAATAGATGGCACAACCCTTGCTGATCCGCTTCCCACCAGAGCTTGAACCCAACAAGCCACCCTTGACCCATTGGAGTGTTGCCGATCATGAATGCATCCCGCGCCACCAGCCGCAGGCCCCACAAAGCCTTCACCCATACGCTGTTATTCGTCGCCCTGTGCGAAGCTGCCAGCTACAGCAGCCTGACCCTCGCCGCCGACGCCCCGGCCAGCGACAACCCCCTGGACACCGTGGTGGTGATCGGCAACCGTGGCCAGGCGCGTACCCTGGCCGAGAGCACCGCACCGGTGGATGTGATCTCGTCCAAACAACTGCTCGCCACCGGCCAGGGCGACCTGACCCGCGCCTTGAGCAGAGTGCTGCCGTCGCTCAACCAGCCTGCGTCGTCGGGCTTCGGCTCCACCTCCGTAGTGCGCCCGATCAGCCTGCGTGGCCTTAACGGCGACCAGGTGCTGGTGCTGGTCAATGGCAAGCGCCGCCACAACAGCGCGCTGCTCAACAACGGCACCTACCTCAACTCCGGCTCGCAACCGGTCGATCTGGACATGATCCCCACCGCCCTGGTGGATCACGTCGAAGTGCTGCGCGACGGCGCCTCGGCCCAGTACGGTTCGGATGCGATCGGTGGCGTGGTGAACATCGTGCTCAAGCAGACCGACCACGGCGGCAGCCTGTCCACCAGCTACGGCCAGAACTATGAGAACGGCGACGGCGAAACCGCGCGGCAAACCGGCAATATCGGCCTGGCGTTGCCCAATGATGGCTTTGTCAACCTTGCCCTGGACGTGAAGAAACAGAAGATCTCCGACCGCTCCGACAACGCGCCGTACACCGACTCCGCCGGCAACACCAGCCTGCAGCACACCTACTACGGCACCGGCCTGCCCGAAGCGCGCAACTTCAGTTTCGGCTACAACGCCGAGCTGCCGGTAGACGACGCCCTCACCCTCTACTCATTCTCCACCTACACCCGGCGCAACTCGGAAAAGCCCCTGGCCTTCCATCAGCCCGGGAGTTTCAATGGCATCGCCACGCCGTTCCCCGAAGGCGTCGAAGACACCCTGCGCTTTATCGAAAATGACTTCCAGGTAGCGTTCGGCGGCAAGGGCGAACTGGCCGGCTGGAACTACGACCTGTCCAGCACCTACGGCCAGGACCACGCCGAAGCCACCCTGCGCCACACCTACAACCTGAGCTATGGCCTGGATTCGCCGACCTCGGTGGACACCGGCGTGAAAACCTTCAGCCAGTGGACCAACAACCTCGACCTGACCCGCGCCTTCGACCTCGGCTTGCACAAGCCCACGCAAATTTCCTGGGGCCTGGAACAGCGCTACGAGAATTACAAGATCGGCAAAGGCGACTACGCCTCCTACGCCAGTGGCCCGTTCACCACCGGCGCCAACGGCGGCCTGATCGCACCGGGCACCATCTCGGGGGCCGGCACCACGCCTGAAGATGCCGCGCAAAAAGGTCGCACCAGCCTGGCCGGCTACGGCGAGATCGGCCAGGACTTCACCGATAAATGGCACGTGGACCTGGCCGGTCGCTACGAGCACTACAACGATGGCTCGGGCACCACCACCAATGGCAAGTTCGCCACCCGCTACCAGTTGACCCCGATCCTGGCGGTACGCGGTTCCTTCAGCACCGGTTTCCGCGCGCCGTCATTGGCCCAGCAAATCTATAGCTCCACCTCGCAAACCAGCGTCAACGGCCAACTGTTCGACTACCGCAACGTTGCGGTGAACTCCGATGTGGCCAAGGCCCTCGGCGCCGACAACCTCAAGCCGGAGAAATCCACCAACTTCGGCCTCGGCCTGACCCTGCAACCAACGGACGCCACCAGCATCACCCTCGATGCCTACCAGATCAAAATCAAGGACCGCATCGCACAAACCGGCTACCTGGGCGGCACGCCACAGATCAGCGCGATTCTCGCCGCCGCCGGCCTCAACCCGAACCAGGCCGTCACCTACTTCACCAACGCCCTCGACACCACCACCCGCGGCGTCGACCTGGTGGGCGACTACCGCCAGAGCATCGGCGCGTACGGCAACCTGCGCTACACCCTGGGCTTCAACTGGAACACCACGCAGATCGACGATATCCATGCCTCCAGCGTGGCCCAGCAAGCCCTCGGCCCAACCGGTGGTTATGACCGCCAGCGCCAGGGCAACCTCAAGTACGGCCTGCCGCAATCCAAATTGCTGCTGGGCACCACCTGGACCTACGAAAAACTCGAACTGGGCCTGAACCTGACCCGCTACGGCGAATACACCCAGTACGGCACCGCCGAAGCCTTCGACCGCACCTTCTCGCCGGCCTGGATCACCGACCTGAACATCGACTACCACCTGACCCCGGCAATCACCCTGAATGCCGGTGCCAACAACCTGTTCAACCAGTACCCGGAGCGCACCAAGCTGGCCAGCAGCTCCGGCGCGTTCCCCTACGGCAACTTCTCGCCGTACGGCACCACCGGCGGCTATTGGTACACCGGCGTGACCTACAACTTCTGATCCCGCTCCACAGGCCGGTTCGCCGGCCCCTTGCCTGACTCAAATGGGAGCCTGTCCATGACCCGCCGTACCGATCAACTCAAACTGGGGGCCTTCCTCGCCAACAGCGGCCATCACGTCGCCGCCTGGCGCCACCCACTGGCCCAGGCCGATGCGAGCCTGGATTTCGAGCACTTCAAGCACATCGCCCAAACCGCCGAACGCGGCAAGTTCGACGCCCTGTTCATCGCCGACGTGGTTGCGCTGTGGGGGCATCATCACGACGCGCTCAGCCGTACCGCCCGTGCCGAACACTTCGAACCGCTGACCTTGATGTCGGCCCTCGCGGCCGTCACACACAACATCGGCCTGATCGCCACCGCGACCACCACCTACAACGAGCCGTACCATATCGCGCGCAAGTTCGCCTCCCTGGACCACCTGTCCAAAGGCCGCGCCGCCTGGAACCTGGTGACCTCGGTCGTCTCCGATGAAGCCTGGAATTTCGGCCGCGAACAGCATGTGGACCACGGCGACCGCTACCAACGCGCCGAAGAGTTCCACGACGTGGTCAGGGACCTGTGGGACAGCTGGGACGATGACGCCTTCACACGCGACAAGGCCAGCGGCGAGTATTTCGATCCGGCCAAATTGCACACCCTCAACCACCGTGGCGAGCATTTCTCCGTGCGCGGTCCATTGAATGTGGCGCGCCCGCCCCAGGGCCACCCGGTGCTGGTGCAGGCCGGTGCGTCAGAGCCGGGAAAACAGCTCGCTGCACGTGTGGCCGAGCTGATTTTTGCCCACGCCCATACACTGGAGGACGCCCAGGCGTTCTACCAGGACATCAAGGCACGCGCCGCCGCCCTCGGCCGCGACCCGGACCACATCAAGATCCTGCCCGGCGTCACGCCGTTTATCGCCGACACCCGCGAACAGGCTCAGGCGTTGTTCGAAGAATTCCAGGCCCTGATCGACCCGGTGCTCGGCCTGCGCCTGCTGGCCGATACCCTCGGCGATGACATCGACCTGTCCGGCCATGACCTCGACGGCCCGTTGCCGGATACCCCCGTGGGCCAACGCGGCAGCCGTCGCGACAAGGTGCTGGAACTGGCGCGCACGGAAAACCTCAGCATCCGCCAGTTGTACCTGCGCCTGGCGGGCGGCAACCCGGTGATCGGCACCGCCGAAGACGTGGCCGATCACTTCGAGACATGGTTCCAGGCGCGCGCCTGCGATGGCTTCAATGTGTTCTTCCCGTACTTCCCCGGCGGCATCGACCTGTTTGTCGACCAGGTAATTCCGTTGTTGCAGGCCCGTGGATTGTTTCGCCAGACATACGAGGGCACCACCCTGCGGGAAAACCTCGGCTTGCCGCGCCCGGTCAACCGCTTCACCACAGGAACGACAGCATGAAACACCGCGCATGGTTGCTCGCCTTCGCCAGCCTGGCGGCCTCGAAAGCCTTCGCCCTGAACATCTTGCTGAGCAACGACGACGGCTATCAGCACCCGAACATCCGCGCCCTCTACACCCAGTTGAAAGCCCAGGGGCATACCGTGAAGATTGCCGCGCCGCAAAGTGACCAGAGTGCACGCGGCGGCGCGTTCTTTTTCGGGCGCGAAGTCACGGTCGGCCACGACAGCGACCCGGCCTACCCCGACAGCTACTACATCAGCACCTCCGATAAAGGCGTGTGCCAGAGTCCCGAATGCGCCGGCAAAGAGGTCAAGATCGAAATCAGCGGCACGCCGGTGATGGCCCTGCTGATGGGCCTGAACACAGTGCTGCCCCACCCCGACCTGGTGATCGTTGGCCCCAACCCCGGCAATAACCTGGGGGCGATCAATATGGCTTCCGGCACCTTCAACGCAGCCAGCGTGGCGTTGCAATCGGGTATTCCGGCCTTGGCGGTGAGCACCGACCTGAAGGAGCAAGACCCACAACGCGCCGCCCAACTGATCACAAAACTGGTAGACGCCCTCGACCGGCATCGCCAACCCAACGGCGCCCTGCTCCCACAGGGCCTAGGCTTGAATATCAACCTGCCCAAGGACGCGCAGATCAAGGGCGTGAAACTCACCCGTGTGGGCAGTTACGTGGGTTTTGAAGCGCGCTACACCGATGATCTCAAGCAGTTCAACCTGCCGGGCAAACCGGGCATCGGCTTCCAATACAGCCCCGCCCCGACTGCCGCGCAACAAAACGATGAGGCGGTGTGGCTGAACAAGGGCTACCTGACCATCAGCCCATTCAGTGGCCTGCCGGAATCCATCAACGCCGGGCCGGCGCTGCAAAAGCAATTGGCCCGTGAGGTGAAGCCATGAGCGGCGGTTTTTCCCTGGGCTTTTTGAGCCGGGTCTACAGCCCACAATTTGATCCGAAGGTGTATCGCGACACCCTGGAACTGTTCAGAGTCGCCGAAGAACTGGGTTTCGACAGCGGCTGGGTGGCGCAGCACCACTTCGCCAGTGAACTCGGGCGCCTGCCCGCGCCGTTGGTGTTACTGGCAGCCATCGCCCAGCGCACGCGACATATCAGCCTGGGCACCGGGATTGTCGTGCTGCCCCAGGAAGTGCCGCTGCGCCTGGCCGAAGATGCGGCCGTGCTGGATCTGCTCAGCAATGGCCGGCTGGAACTGGGCCTTGGCGCGGGTTTCGACCCCGAGACGTTCCTGGCGTTTGGCCGCGCGCATGAGGCGCGCCATCGTGACTACGAACAGCACCTGCAACAACTGCGCAATGCCCTGGGCAATGCGCCGCTGACCGACAGCGGCTCACGCCTGTTGCCACGCGCCAGCGGCTTGAGCCATCGGCTGTGGGAAGCCACGTCTCGGGTCGAACAGGTCGCCGAGCGTGGCCACGGTCTGATCATGGCGCCCAATCCGCAATTGCCGGCCGAAGCCGGCATCGAGCTGGTCAATCGCTACCGCAGCGCCTGGACCGGCGATAACGGCACGCCCGCCCGCGTAGCACGGGTGCAGGCCTTGCTCCCCGCCCCGGACGACGCCACCCGCCGCGATATCCAGGCGTATGTGCAACGCCAGCACCGCATTGGCGTACTCAAGGATGAGCCGGAGGCAGATTTTGACACCACCCTCAAGCGCCTCGGCGTGCTGCATGGCCCGGTGGAGCAGATTATCGAACAGTTGCAGCAAGGTCCCGCGCTGACCGCCCAAGATCAACTGATCCTGCAGGTGCAGACCATAAGCACGCCGTTGCGCGAGGCCATCCGCACCCTGGAAATCATCCGCGAACACATCGCCCCGGCGCTGGGCTGGCAATCCACAGGAACCTTGTGATGACCTTCAAACTGGGCTTTCTCAGCCATGCCTTTGGCGACGACCCGCAGCAGGTCTACCGCGACCTGATCGAACAATTCGAAGTGGCCGAAGCCCTGGGCTTCGACGGTGGCTGGATTGCCCAGCACCACTTGAGCAACGGCTTCGGCCTCCTGCCTTCGCCGCTGTTGCTGCTGGCGGCGGTGGCTGAGCGCACGCGGCATATTGAACTGGGCACCGGGGTGATTGTGCTGCCGTTCGAAGACCCGATCCGCCTGGCCGAAGACGCCAGTGTGCTCGACGCCTTGAGCGGCGGGCGCGTGCAACTGGGCCTGGGCAGCGGCGGTGCCAATTTGGACAATTTCACGGCGTTTGACCGTGATCCCGGCCGGCGCCAGGCGGATTTCGCCGAGCGCCAGCAACGCGTGCAGCACCTTGTGGAAGGTAAACCGTTGATCGGTGACCTGACGTTGCAACCGCCCGCACCCGGTTTGAGTTCGCGGCTGTGGCACTCCCACGGCAGCATCGATGGCGCCGTCTACGCCGCCGAGCAAGGCAATGGCCTGCTGCTGGGCACCGCCACCCATGATCCGCTGACCGTGCAAAAGCCGTTGGCCGACGCTTACCTGCAAGCCTGGTCTCGCACTGACCGTGCACCGCGTATCGGCGTGGTTCGCGCAATCTTCCCCGCCGCCAACCGCGCCAGTGCCCAGGCTGAACTGGCGGTGGATATCGAGCGCCATATCCCACGCCTGCAGCGCGAGGGGCTGATCGATGAGGCCGTAGATCTGCAGGAACACTTGCGCCTGATGAACGTACACCACGGCCATCCCGACGAAGTGATCGAAAGCCTGCGACAAGACCCGTCGCTGTTACCTTATGCTGATTACGTGATTGCCGTGGTCCAGGCCGAAAGCTCGACCCAGGCACAGATCCTCAAGCGCCTGGAGATCCTCGCGCGGGATATCGCCCCGGCCCTGGGTTGGAAAAAACGATGAAGAACGGAGCCCGTGCATGCCCCTTGAATTCAGCTGGTTGATGCCGCTGTGCACGCCCGATTGGGCAGCCCGGCCGGGGCAGTGGATTCAACTGGCCCAGGCCGTGGAATACGCCGGCCTCGATGGCCTGTGGATTCCCGGTGGGGCGTTATGCGCCGACAGCCTCGGCGTAGCGGCGGCCTTGTGCGCGCATACGCGGCGGGTGCGACTGTCGGTGAGCGTGCCGCCTGAAGTGATGCTGCCGGCAGCGTTGGCGACCACCGTGCAAAGCCTGCAATCCATCAGCGGGCAACGGGTGCAACTGCACGTGCCGAACAGCGAGCGCAGCGCGTTCGGTGAATGGCTCAACCGCGACCAGCGCAGCGAACGCATCGGCGAATACCTGGAAATCCTCCAGCAACTGCTCGCGCCCAGTGGCGCTGGCCTGGACTATCAGGGCCGTTACTTCCAGTTGGAAAACGCTGGCGTCGCTTGCCGTAAACTGCCCGCGCCGGCCCTGGTGCTGGACGACAGCCAAAGCCATACGCTGGTGGCCGCCCACGCCCAAACCTGCCTGCTCGCACCGGGCCATCCACAATGGCTGGCCAAGCAGATACAGCGCTGGCGGCAGATTCAACCGACGTTGGATTTTGCCTGCACCTTCGGCCTGATCCTCGGCGACAGCGAAGACCTCGCCTGGGAAACCGCCGCCACCTTATTGCCTGTGCCGGACTTGCCCGCCGAACCGCTGGCCACCCTGCCCCGTGCGCGCCATCCGTTGCGCCAATGGGAAGTTCACCCGAACCTGCTGCAACTGCAACCCGGGCAGCCGCTGATCCTGGTCGGCACCCCGCAACAGATCGCCACGCGCCTGCAAGAGTTGCACGGGCTGGGGTTGAATCATGTGATTCTGGAAGGCGGCCCGGCCGTCAGCGAAGTGCTGCGCTTCGGCGAGCAAGTAGCCCCTCTTTTGCTCAAGGAGCGCCCTTAGCATGACCGCAGATGCACGCCCACCGATCCAGCTGGATTGGTTCTTGCCCACCAATGGCGACGGCCGCCACCTCACCAGCAGCGGTTTGCCCAAGGTCGGGTTGTTCCAGCAAGGCGAACGCGCGCCCACCCTGGACTACCTGCGCCAGATCGTACGCGCCACCGAACAGGCCGGCTTTGATGGCATCATGGTGCCCACCGCCAGCGGCTTCGAAGACCCCTGGCTGATCACGGCGGTACTGGCCCAGGAAGTGCGCCGCCTGAAATTCCTGCTCACCCTGCGCCCCGGCACAGAACTGCCCGCCTACACCGCCCACCGCGCGGCCACCTTGCAACTGCTCAGCGAAAACCGCCTGGCGCTGCACGTGGTCACCGGCTCAAGCCGCTTCGAACAGCGTTCCCTGGGAGACTTTCTCGAACACGACGAACGTTACGCACGCACCGCCGAATTCCTGCAAGTGTTCCAGGCCGTGTGGGCAGGCCAGCCGGCCACGCATCCGGGGCGTTACTACCGCAGCGGCATTCAAACCCCGATCGCACCAGGCGCAACAGCACCGCCGATTTACTTTGGCGGCGCATCCGAAGCCGCCGAGCGGGTCGGTGCGGCCCATGGGCAAACCTACCTGATGTGGTGCGAACCCCCGACGATGATCGCCGAACGTATCCAACGCATGCGCGATCTCGCCGCCGCCCAGGGCCGTACTCTGCGCTTCGGCCTGCGCCTGCACGTGTTCGCCGCAGCCACCGACGACGCGGCCTGGGCCCATGTGGAACGGTTGCTGGAAGAAATCCCGACGGACGCCATCGACCAGGCACAACGGCAGATGGCGGCGTATGAATCAGTGGGACAAAGCCGGCAGACGCAGTTGATGCAGGGCCGCGGACGCGGTGCCCGGGAGCTTGAGGTGTCGGCCAATCTCTGGGCCGGCGTAGGCCTGGTACGCGGCGGCGCGGGGACAGCGTTGGTCGGCAGTTATGCGCAGGTGGCGGAGCGAATCGAGGAGTATCACCAACTGGGGGTGGACAGTTTTATCCTGTCGGGTTTCCCCCACTTGGAAGAGGCGATTCATCTGGGCGCGCAGCTGCTGCCTCAGCTACGCCGCATAGGCAGCGCGTCGAACCAGGCCGAACGAGGTTGAACGGTGGTTAGGGTTTTGCTCGGCCTTTGAGCATGCCGTGATTGACCAGCAAGGTGCGCATGGCGTTGCGGGTAATGCCCAGCAGTTGCGCGGTGCGCAACTGGTTGAAACCGCTGTAGGCAAAAGCCTCGCGCGCAATCAACTCCTCGATATCGTGCAAGAGCGAATCGCCGGGAACATCGAACAGTCGCAACAGTTGCTCGCGCAGCACTTCCTGAGGCAGCTTCTCCACACCAGCGGTACTTGCGCCCTGCAGCGCACTGAGGCCTGCGGAGAACTTCAAATGTTCGGGGCGGATCGGCCTGTCGCCGGCCACCAGTAACGCCAGATGCACAACGTTCTCGAGCTCTCGGATATTCCCCGGCCAGGGATAATCGAGCAGCGCCTGAGTGGCCGACTCCGAAAGCATCGGCTCATTGATTTTCAGGCGTGTGCTGTAGAGTTTCCTGAAGTGTTCGACCAAGGGCAGGATGTCCAGAGGACGCGCCCTCAACGGCAGAACTTCGACTTGGGCAACGTTTATCCGATAGAACAGATCAAGCCGGAAATTGCCGGCTTCAATGGCCTGTTCCAAATTGACGTTGGTGGCCGTCACCAGTCGGATATTGATCTTGATCGGTTTGCGCGAGCCGACCCGGACCACTTCCTGCTCCTGTAAGACCCGCAGCAATTTAACTTGCAAAGGCAACGGTAAATCGCCGATCTCATCGAGAAACAGCGTGCCGCCGTCCGCCTCCTCGAACCAGCCGGCTCGCCGACCGACAGCGCCCGAGAACGAACCCGCCTCGTGGCCAAAAAACTCGCTCTCGGCAAGGGTCTCGCTGATCGCACCGCAATTGACCGCAATAAACGCGCCCGTCCGGCCACTGGCCGAATGGATGTAGCGCGCCACCAATTCCTTACCGGTCCCTGTCTCACCATTGATCAGCACGGGCGCGTCACTGGGCGCCACCCGCTGCAGGTACTCCAGCAACTGTCGGGACCTGGGGTCGGCAAACACCAGCGCTTTGGCGCGAATCGAAAGGGGGTCTTTATCGCCCTGAGGCAACGTCAAGATCGGGTTGGGGTGTCCGCGCGCGATGTTCATGGACAATTTCCAGTGGCGGTCAATAATGAATTTAAAGCACGCTACAATTTAATGTATATAACTAGAAATATTAAAAAAGCATTAGATTATAACAAAGCACCGAGATTGCTGATCGGCGATGTAGAGGCTTTTAAACAATTTTGAATATGGAGGAAACCGCTCTACCCCAGTATTTCTAGTCGCCTCCTAAGTTGTGCCGACGTTTTCAGAACGGATCAGTGCCACCTTCAACGCCGATAACAGTGAGTTCAGGTAGTTCGCCTTCTCGCGGCCATCCGAATTGATAGTGCAGCCACAGGCAAGCATCTTCTTGACTATCAGCCATGAGCAAAATCGTCCATTCAACCCGGAGCAATAGGTTTGCGTTTTCTTCACTCCGGGTGCTGATCAATCTGGTCGTCTTGTCGATGTTCATCTGACGCCTGTTTGCTGAGCATCCACAAGAACAATAGCGCTACATTTGCTTGAGTACCTACCAGATCTTGTAGGCCTGTGCGGATTTCCGTTTCGCCTTTGTTCGTCGAAGAAAAAAGATCGGTCTCGACTACTTAATGGTCAAGTCGATGTGTAGTGGTCTAATGTAATTGCGCCCCAAGAATCTGGACACCTCAGTTTCGTGAGCATAATTTGAGTTAGATTCCATACCCTGACTAGTTCAGGACTACATCCGATGTAGGCAAGAACCACATCCATGCGGTTATCGTCATCTAACTCTCATTGGCCGGCATTAATCGCCACCGATGGCACTAATTTTGACAAGCGGCAAACCCACGACGCAGGTCTTCGACTAACGCGTCGACGTCCTCCAGTCCGATATGCAAGCGTAATACCGGGTTCAATGCCCGATCATCTGCGCTGTTGCGATCCTTGAGATCGGCGACAGTAATCAGGCTTTCAAAACCGCCCCAGGAAGCACCCAACCCGAACAGCTGCAACGCATCGATGAAGCGCTCGACATACGCGGGGTCTGCCTCGTTCAGTTCAAAGGAAAGCAAGCCGTTGCTGCCGGTGAAATCCCGCTGCCACAAAGCATGGCTGGGATGATCGGGCAAGGCCGGATGAAATACCCGCTTTACCTGCGGTTGCGCTTTCAGCCAATGAGCGATTTCCAGAGCCTGGCGCTCATGCATGTCCAGTCGTGGTGCGAGGGTTCGCGCGCCGCGTAGCACCAGATAGGCGTCATCGGGGCTGACGGTTGCGCCAAAGTTGTCGCTCATGGACGCGAGTGCCGGCCACACTTCTTTCCGGGTACAAACGCTGCCCATGACCACATCGCTGTGACCGCTCAGGTACTTGGTCAGAGCCATAATTGAGATGTCCGCACCGAGGGACAGCGGTCGGTACAGGTAACCCGAGCCCCAGGTGTTGTCGACAGCCAGTAAAATGCCTCGTGGGTTGCACAGGGCGGCGATAGCCGGTAAATCGCAGAGCTCATACAACAAAGAACCTGGCACTTCGGTGTAGACCATTTTGGTGTTGTCTTGCAGTTTGACTTGCAAATCGCTGCCATCCGGGGCGAAGTAGCTGACCTGAATGCCGAAGGGCTCGAGAAACTCACGAGCGAGACGCCGCACCGGCGCGTAAACCGCATCGGTGATCAGCATATGATCGCCAGGGCGCAGGTAAGCCAGAAATGTCTGCGCGACCGCCGCTAGCCCGGAGCCAAACAAGCGAGTGCGATAACCGCCTTCCAGTTCGGTGACCAAGTCTTCGAGGGCGAACGCCGTCGGATTGCCCCGGGCACCGTAACTCAGCACACGTTCGCTATCACGGCGGGTTCGGGCGTCGCGCATTTGCGCCAGGTTGTCGAACAGCACGGTGCTTAAACGAGTGACTGGTACGTTGACTGACCGACCGCCGAAACCTGGCTCGGTTCGCGCCGCATGAATCAGGCGAGTGCGTATCCGCACGTCATCACGAGTTTGAGGCTGCAGCGGTTTCAGACTGGCGATTTCGTCATCGCTCATCTGCTCCAGCAGGCCGATTTCCCAGGCGAGGTATTGACGCGCCGCGTCCTTGTTGCCGAAGTGGCGATCATGGGTGAAAAACAGAAAATCGATGCATTGATCATTGGCCGGCGTGTTCGGGCTTTCCTGCACAGCGAAACCCGCCGCACGCCAGGCATCCAGCCCGCCCTCTAGCAGTCGTACTTGCGCACGCTGGATCTCCGGTAGCTCTTGCGCGGCAAACGCGGCCAACCGCGAATCATCGGCTAGCAACACCAGCGGACGCTGCTCACCTGCCAAGTGTGACGCCAGTAACGAACGGATGGACCAGCGCGAACCGGCAATGTTGCCCTTGCGATAGGCCATGCTCGAGCGCAAGTCGATCAGCACCACGGCGTCATCCTTAAGCGCATCGGCCAGCGCCTGTGCAGTGATCGATGACAAACCATCATGAACGATGCCCTCGACCACGGGCAGGGTCAGGCCACTGCTCACGCCACCGGCTAGCACGTAGGCCTCATGCCCCAATTGGCGCAACCAACTCGCGACAATCGGTGCGCGCACGCCATCGCTGTCGACCAGCACCAGACGCGCCTGACGCACGCCGACATACAGGTCGGTGGATTGAATCAACTGCCCGCCCGGCGTGTGTTGTGCGCCGGGCAGACTGCTAGCGGAAAATTCTTCAGCGGTGCGTACGTCGCACAGAAACAGACTGCGCCCCGCCTCATTGGACCACTGCTCGACCTCTGCAGCCGCAACCGTTTTCACACCCGCCCGTTCCGCCAACCGGACGGCCGCCAGTTGTTGCGCCGCCAATGGCGCAACGGACACCGCATCGGCATACCGACGGCTGCTGCCGTGTTCCAGCTGAAAGTCTTCCAGATACCAGCCCTGGGTGCCGTTCTCCAAGGCGTATATGGGGTTCTTCACCCCCAGGTTGATCAGCGTCTGGGCACCGATGATGCTGCGGGTCCGGCCGGCGCAATTGACAATGATCGGCGTATTTTCGTCCGAGACCAGATCATGGATGCGATAACCCAGCTCACCGTTCGGGCAGCACACCGAACCGGGAATGGTCATCTTGCGGTATTCATCGAACGGTCGGCCGTCCAGCACTACCAGAGGCTCGCCCCGGGATTGCCATTCGGCGAGTTGTTGCGCGGTGACACGCGGCGTGTGGCTGGCCTCTTCCACCAACTCGCCAAACGCCTTGGACGGCACATGCACACCGGCAAACAGCTGAAAGCCGGCGGCCCGCCAGCCATCGGCACCGCCCTTGAGAAGGTGCACGCGCTCATACCCCAACGCGTGAAGACGCCGGGCAGAACGTGTAGCGACGTCCCCGCCATTCTGGTCGTAGATCACCAGCCGCACCTGAGGATTCGGCGCCAGACGCCGAACCTCAAGTTCCAGTCGGCTGTAGGGCAGGTTGACCCCGAAAAACAGATGGGCCTCGCCATACTGGCCGTGTTCGCGCACATCAAACAGGGCAATTTCCTGCCCGTCGAACAGCCACTGCTGCAATTGTCCTGGGGTTACGGTCTGGCTCATGGGAGTCCCGTTTGAAAGGAAATTATTGAAGCGCCAGAGAGCGCTCATTGGCTGCGACTTCACGGCCCTTCGCATAGGCACGCTGAATCGCCGGACGCGCCTTGAGGCATTCGCGCCAGGCATGGATGTGCGGGAAGTCCGCCAGGTCCTGGCCCTGGCGCAGCGGCTGAATCCACGGAAAGATCGCCATGTCGGCGATGGAGTATTCGCCCGCCACATACGCCCCTTCAGACAGACGCGTTTCCAGCACTCGATACAGGCGCGTCGCTTCGGCGTTGAGCAAATCGAGGGCGAACGAAACCGGTCCCTGCGCCTTTTCTTTGAACAGCTGCAACTGACTCAGATACGGCGTGATATGCCCCACCTGCCAGAACAGCCACTCCTGGACTTTCTGCCGCTCGACGCTGCCTGCCGACGGCAGAAAACGCCCGGCCTTGTCCGCCAGATAATTGAGAATGGCGCCGGACTCGAACAGGCTCAGCGGCTCGCTCAAGCCCTCTGGAGCATGATCGACAATCGCGGGAATCCGCCCATTGGCGCTGATCCGCTGGAACGCCACCTGCTTCTGCTCGCCCTCTCGGATGTTGATCGGCAGCATACGGTAATCCAACCCGAGTTCTTCGAGCAGGATGCCGACCTTCAAGCCATTGCCGGTGGGCCAGTAGTACAGATCGATCATGCGTAAGCCTTGATCGACGGCGCCATTTGCGAGGCGTTGTAATTGAGAATACGCCCGTCGGCCTCGACGCCATAGCGACCGTTGAGAGACTCCAGCGGCAGACCGTAGAGATGGAAATGCAGGGTCGCACTCTCGCCCTCGACGCGAATGCCGTGCAGGTCTTCCCCCAGGAACGAGATCGACGTGCCGGGTTGGACGATCACTTCTTTTTCCAAGCGCAAGGTGGTGAAACCGGGCTCGCGACCTTCGTCCTCACGGACATACACGTAGTTGATTTCCTGGCCTTCGACGGCGCTGATGATCGCCCAGGTTTCGTGGTTGTGCGGTATCGTGCTTTTGCCCGGCAACAACGAGTTGAGGTAAAGCGTCGGTGTTTCACCGTCATCATTCAGACGGTAGCGAAACGCGGTGCTGCCCTGCCCCGGCACTGGCGCGGGAAACGCATCGAAGTTGAACAGGTCACGGCGCTCGGCCAAGGCTTCGAGCAATGCAACGATTTCCACCAGCGCGGCGCGGTCGACGCCACGTTGGTTGATGACGCGGATTTTCTTCAGGA
>Ga0066798_10000394_pt1 | contig 23340 bp, 24 predicted proteins | sample PersoiDNA2013203_FD_70961 | JGI IMG/M metagenome (GOLD analysis project Ga0066798, IMG submission 70961) | Permafrost soil microbial communities from the Arctic, to analyse light accelerated degradation of dissolved organic matter (DOM) -... | ecosystem: Environmental > Terrestrial > Soil >... | reverse complement strand
CGCCTCCTTCGGAGGCATGACGACTTCCGTCGGTGTCTATCGAAAGCGAGCCGCCGCGCCTGCGGAGCTTGATCTAACTCCTCAGGCTCAAGCACCAGCACCGGCGGGGTGACCTGACCTGCGCTCGCGCTTCGCTAGGCGGTCAGGAGCCGCCGCGCTACAGTGAAACGGTTCGACCCTGTTTGGAGCTTCGCGCAACAAAGTAGAACCAACACCAAGTAAAAGGGAGCCCGCGTCCAAGCGGAAGCGCCTGGCGCCGAGGCGAGGCAGGGCACCCACCTGGCTATCCAGGTTCACTTGGGCGCGAAGTTGCGGCAGGGTGGAATCGCAAAGGGGGAACCTAGGTTCCCCCTTTGCTCCTCGCGGACGGGAGACGGCGTTAAGTGAGCCGCGTCCGCTCAGCGAGCTCGTCACTTCTAGCCGCGAGCTCTCGCTGCTCCGGCTCGGCTAGCCTGGGTGCGTGAAAACGGTTTTCGGGGATGCGACGCTCGGCGGCGAGTGGGCCTCGGTGCGGCTGCGGCTGCAGGGGGAGAGGATCGCCGAGGCCGATGCCGACGGACTCGAGGAACGGCTCGAAGGGCTGAGCTTGCTCGAGGCGGCGGCCGTCGGCGGGGAATTGCTCGCGGTCGAGGCGCTTGCGGCGGCGCTTGGTCCGGTGTTTCGCGCGGCGCCCGATTCCGAGCGGGTTGCCGTAGCGATGTCGGGCGGCGTGGATAGCGCCGTCGCCTTGCTGGAAGCGGGGCCGAAGGCGATCGGGGTCACGCTGAGGCTCTGGATCGATCCGGACGGTCCGGATAGCGAGAGGGCCTGCTGCTCGCCCGATTCGGTGCGTCTGGCGCGTGCCACCTGCCATCGGCTGGGGCTGCCGCACGTCACGCTCGATCTGCGCGAGCAGTTCTGCCGGGCGGTGGTCGAGCCGTTCGTCCGCACCTATGCGGCCGGTTGGACACCCAACCCCTGTGTTCGCTGCAACGGTTCCTTCCGCTTTGGCCGGCTACTTGCCTTCGCACGGCGTGCTGGGGCCTCGCGGCTGGCAACCGGTCACTACGCGCGCCTCGTCGAGCGGCAAGGTCAGCTGTTCCTAGCCTGCGCCAACGACCGTGAGAAGGATCAGTCCTACATGCTCGCCGCGCTCGATCCCAAGCTGCTCGGGCGGCTCTGGTTCCCGCTTGCGGAGCTGGCCAAGAGCGAGACGCGCGAGCGTGCGGCAGCCGCCGGTCTCGAGGTCGCGGCCCGGCCCGAGAGTCAAGAGGCCTGCTTTCTGGCCGGCGCCGACTATCGAGACTTTCTCGGGCGCCGGGGCTTGAGCTCGTGTCGCGGCGAGATCGTGGACGAAAGCGGCAGGCGGCTTGGCCAGCACGACGGCTACTGGCGCTTCACGCCCGGGCAGCGGCGCGGGCTGGGCATCGCCTCAGGCACGGGGCCGCTGTACGTGCTCGGGACGCGGCCGAAGAAGAACCTGGTCGTGGTCGGGCCCGAGCAGGCGCTTGCGCGGCGGAACGTGAGCGTGCGGGGAAAGCTCTATCTGCCGCTTTGGCGTGCCAGGGCGAAGCTTCGCTACCGGTCGCCTGCTCTACCCGCCCAGGTCGAGCCGACCGCCACTGGTTTCCGGCTTCGCCTACTCGAGCCGGCCTACGCGGTTGCGCCCGGCCAGGCCGCGGTGCTCTACGATGACGAGGTCGTAGCCGGGTTCGGCTTGGTCATGTCCGCTCGGAAAACCTAAGATCCTTCTGTCGTGATGCTTCCTCTCTCATCCACAACCGGTGATGTCGCCTATGCGGCGCTTGCCTTTTTCCTGATCGCGATTGGACTGACGCTCGGATACGCGTTCTTCCGCCTGGCCGGAGTTCTCAGCCACGTCTCCTCTCTGGTCAAAGGTGTAGAGCAGGAGTTGGTGCCGGTCATCAACAAAGCGGGCGGCTCGATCGATCGGGTCAACGGTCAGCTCGACAAGCTCGATGTGGTGACCGACAGTGCGGTTGGTGCGGTCGAAAGCATCGACTCCGTCATGCGCGCTGTCGCCGGCGCCGTCAAGTTGCCGGCCAAGAAGCTCGCGGCTTTGACGGCCGGTCTCGTGCACGGTCTCGCAACCTTCAAGGTCGAACACGACTTCGCGGCGGCCATGGCGGCGGCGCGTTTCGCCGCCCAGGAGCGCGAGAGCCGCTTCGGCGAGGAGTTTCACTCCGAAGCTGAAGAGGGGAAGAACGCGAGCGAGGAGTAAGGCTTTGGACGAGATAGTGCTCACGCTGCCCCGTGAAGCTTGCTGGCACGGCGTCGCCTATCTCGTTCTGGCGGGCTTGGCCGCACGTCTCGATATGACTGTCGAGAACCTCGAGGACTGGCAGCTCGCGCTGACCGAGCTCCTCGTCCGCCAGCATCCCGACGGTCGGCTTCAGCTCGTTTTTCGCGCTTCGCCCGATCAGCTCGAGGCACGCTTCGGGCCGGCGGACAGTCAGCTCGTGGCCGAGCTCGAGCGCCAGGAGGACGGCGTCGGATTGCGCCGTGTGCTCTCGACTCTCGCCGATGGCGTCGAGGTCGAGACGAGCGACGGCGACCGCTGGGTCGTACTGCGCAAGGCGATCGTTCGCTCGGACGGCGCGCGCTGAGGCTCGGCGAGTGATCGTCAACGTGCCCGTAGATCGTTTCCCGGGGCGACCGTCGGTTTCGGTTCGGGAATTTAGCCAATCCCAAAAGCGTTCAATCGAGACCGTCAGTGGACGTTAAGGACAGGAATCTTCTCCGCCGCTATCACGAGCACGGCGATCTGGCTGCGCGCGAGCAGCTGATCGAGCGCTACATGTCGCTGGTGCGCTCGCTTGCGCGTCGCTACGCGTCGCGCGGCGAGCAACTCGACGATCTCGTTCAGATCGGCGCCATCGGTCTGATCAAGGCGATCGACCGTTTCGATATCGAGCGTGGAGTGGAGTTGACCACCTACGCAACGCCGAACATCATCGGCGAGATCAAGCGTCACTTCCGTGATCACGGTTGGGCGGTGCGCGTTCCGCGCGGCCTACAGGAGTTGAGCATCCAGTTGCTGCGCATCGTCGACCGGTTGACGGCCGAGCTCGGTCGCTCGCCGACGATCGCCGAGCTGGCCGAAGCGACCGGGGCGAGCGAGGAGGACGTGCTCGAGGCGCTCGAGGCCGGCCGTGCCTACAGCCCGCTCTCGCTCTCGGTCGGCTCCGGCTCGGACGACGACGAACTCGACCCACTCGAGTCGATTGGAAGCGAAGAGCACGAATACGAGGTTTCCGAGGACAGAGCCGTGCTCGAGCCGGGCATGCGCGTTCTCGACGAGCGCGAGCGGACCATCTTGTGCCTGCGCTTCTACGAGGGCCTGACGCAGTCGCAGATCGCACAGCAGGTCGGCATCTCGCAGATGCACGTGTCGAGGCTGATCAGGCGCGCGCTCGAGAAAGTGCGCACCGAGATAGCCCCGGAGCTCAACAACCTAGACGACGAATAGCCCGACCTCGGTCGTTCGAGCCGTTCCTCGCTCCCGCGACTTGGCGGCGCACCCATACAATCTCCGCGTGCGCACGTCAGCCGAACTTCGAGAGGGGTATCTCTCCTACTTCCAGGGCAAGGGTCACCTGCTCCGGCCCTCGAGCTCGCTCGTGCCTGCCACCTACGATCCGTCGGTGCTGCTCACGACTGCTGGGATGCAACCGCTCAAGCCCTTCTTCCTCGACCTTGAGCAGCCTCCGGCCCAGCGTCTGACCTCGGTGCAGAAGTGCTTCCGCACCACTGACATCGAAGAGGTCGGCGCCACCGCTCGCCATCTCACATTCTTCGAGATGCTCGGCAACTTCTCGTTCGGCGACTACTTCAAGGATGGGGCGATCGAGCTGTCCTGGGAGTTCGTGACAAGTCAGATGAAGCTCGACCCGGCAAAGCTCTGGGCGACCGTCTATCGCGGCAACCCCGAGCTCGCGCTCGACGCCGACGAGGTCGCCATCGCCGCCTGGGAGCGGGTTGGCATTCCGTCCGAGCGGATCATCCGCCTGGGCGACGACAACTTCTGGAAGGCCGGCCCGACGGGGCCCTGCGGCCCCTGCTCGGAGATCTACTACGATCGCGGGCCCGAGCGGAGCTGCGGCAAGCCGGACTGCGCGCCCGGTTGCTCCTGCGACCGCTTCCTCGAGTTTTGGAACCTCGTCTTCATGGAGCTCGAGCAGCATGCGGATGGGCGCGTGACGAAGCTACCGCGCCACAACATCGACACCGGGCTCGGCTTGGAGCGCGGCGCCGCCGTCCTGCAAGACGTCTACTCGGTCTACGAGATCGACAGCTTCCAGGAGATCATGGAATGGGTCGCCGAGGTTTCGGGCACGCGCTACGGCGAGTCGGACGCGGCGACCAAGGCTCATAGCGTGCTCGCCGATCACGGCCGGGGAATGGTCTTTCTCGCCGCCGAAGGCATCAAGCCGGGCAATCTCGGCCGCAGCTACATCCTGCGCCGGGTCATCCGCCGAGCCGTTCAGCACGGCTCCAGGATCGGGCTGGAGGCGCCTTTCCTGGCGCGCCTGGCCGAGGTGGTAATCGAGCAGATGGGCGGCACCTATCCGGAGCTGAAAGAGCACGCAGACGAGATCAAGGCTGTCTTGATGGCAGAAGAGGAGCGTTTCTCGCAGACTCTCGCCCGCGGTATGCGTCTGTTCGAGGAGTTGGCCAAGGGCGAGCAGTTGTCGGGCGAGGACGCCTTCAAGCTCCACGACACCTACGGCTTCCCGCTCGAGCTGACCCGCGAGCTGGCGAACGAGCGCGGCATGACGGTCGACGAGGAGGGCTTCGCCGAGCGGATGGAGGAGCAGCGCGAGCGCTCGCGGGCCGGTGCCCGCGGCGGGGACATGCGCGCGGCCGAGTTCTCGAACGAGGCGGGCTTCAAGAGCGAGTTCGTCGGCTACGAGAAGACCGAGGTGTTGACGCAGATAGGCGCGCTCGAGGAGCTCGGCGAGGGGCTCTTCCTGGCCAAGCTGAGGGAGTCGCCCTTCTATCCGGAGGGCGGTGGGCAGGTCGGCGACGCCGGCTTCGTCGAGAGTGAGGAGACCGGAGCCCGGGCCGAGCTCGAGCAGACTTTCCGCTTCGAGGACGACCAGACGCTGCTCTTCCGCGGCGAGGGCTTCAAGGCCGGCGAGCGGGTGCGCGCAGTCGTGCTCTGGCCTTCGCGCTTTCCCACCATGGCCAATCACACGGCGACGCATCTACTCCACAGGGCACTCCAGCAGGTGCTCGGCGAGCATGCGCGCCAGGCCGGCTCGGCCGTACGATCCGACAAGCTGCGCTTCGACTTCTCGCACGGGCAGGCCCTGACGGCGGCCGAGCGCGACGAGGTCGAGCGCCTCGTCAACGAGGACATCTTCGCCAACCATTCCGTGCATACGTTCGTGACGCCGATCGAGGAGGCGCGCTCGCTGGGAGCGATGGCGCTCTTCGGCGAGAAGTACGGCGAGATGGTGCGGGTGGTCGAGGTGAGCGGCGTCTCGCGCGAGCTCTGCGGCGGCACGCATGTACGCACGACCGCCGAGATCGGCGCCTTTGCGATCGTCTCGGAGGGCTCGATCGGCTCGGGCCTGCGCCGCATCGAAGCCGTCACTTCGAAGGCGGCGGTCGAGCAGCTGCGCGAGCGCGCGTCCGAGGTCGAGAAGCTCCAAGCCGAGCTCGAGCGGCTGCGCAAGGAGGCCAAGAAGCGGCCCAGCGAGAAGGTCGGCACCGGACCCGAGATCGCGATCGCCCGCGAGGAGGAGCGCTCGGGCATCAAGGTCGTCGTCGCCGAGGTCAAGGGCGTCGATGCCGAGGGACTGCTCGGCGTCTCTGATCAGCTCAAGAACAAGAATGCGCCGGCCGCTGTGGTTGTCGGCGCGGTTGAGGATGGGCGCGTGCACCTGGTCTGCAACTTCGACAAGACGCTCGAGGAGCGCGGACTCGACGCCGTTCAAGTCGTGCGGGCCGCGGCAGCGCTTGTCGGCGGCGGTGGTGGGGGACGAGCGGGAATGGCGCGGGCAGGCGGCAAGAATCCCGAGAAGCTGCCCGACGCGCTCGAGGCGGCCGCCGAGGCGATCCTGGCCGCGCTCTAAGGCGACCGGCTCAGTTTCTTCGGGAAGAAATCGGCCCGAGTTGTTCGTAGAAACTGAGTTTCCGCCCCAGCCTTTACGAATGAATCAACGGCGTTGGGACTCCAAACGTCCTACCCTGCTTCGCCGCCAAGCACCTTGTTGGTAACGGGATCTACGTAAACGACGAAGAAGGTGGGGTTGAAATCGGCCGGCCTTTTTAGTTCTGGACCGAGATAAGGTACTACGCTCGAATCAAGCGAGATCACCCAGCAGTCCTGGTTCACCGGGCCGTAGACGCAGTGAGCGAAGCGCGATTCGCGGACGACAGCGGTCGGGCCGAATGCCCCCCTCGCTGCGGCCTCCGCGGACTCGCGCGACGCGCTCGAGCTCACCGACGCGGAGGGATTCTCGGGCTCGGTCAAGCTGGTGCCGTGGGCCTCGAGGACGTCTAGCGAGACTGTCTTCAACGATATGGGTTTCGGAGCGCTTGCCGATCGAACGGCCGATGCCGCTACTAGCCCTCCCGTGACAACCGCTACGAGGAGAGCGACGAAGAGGTGCCGTATTTTTATATTCACAGTGGGCTCAACTTACCAACTAGCAACTCATTATCAATGGCATATATGGGGATTAATTAAGGATCGCCCGGCGAGCTCGTCACGCTGATCACTTCGAGAGCCAGTTTGGAGGCGGCTAGAATCGTCAATGGTGAAGGTGCTCGCTCTCGACTATGGATCGGCTCGGACCGGGGTTGCTGTCTCGGATCCGAGTGGCGTCATTGCTCGTCCGCTCACGGTCGTGGAGCGAGTCGGGAAGAAGCGGGGAGCCGAGCGGCTGCTGGCGCTCGTCGCAGAGGAGCAGCCGGAGCAGATCGTCGTCGGGTTGCCGTTGACCCTGCGCGGCGAGCGTGGCAAGCAGGCACGTGAGACCGAGGCGTTTGTCGAGCGTCTGCGCGAGGCCGTGACCGTTCCCGTCGAGCTCTACGACGAGCGTCTCACCACCGTCCTGGCTGCGCGAAACCCGTCGCCTGCGCCCGAGGACGCGCGCGCGGCGGCGCACCTACTGGAGAGCTACCTGATATGGCTGAATCGCCGCGAAGGCTGAGCCTACCGCCGGGTTACCGGATCCCCCGCCGCCGGCCGAACCGCTGGCGGATCATGCGCCGGCGCCTGCTCGCGCTACTCATTCTGGCGGGACTGATCGGGTTGCTGTATTTCGCCGTTCACATCGCTCTCAATCACGGCTCGGGCACCAGCTCTACTGCGACGACGGTCGTCAAGCCGTTCAAGATCGTCTTTCCCGAGGGCTTCACGCGCCGGGAGATGGCCACGCGGATCACTACAGTCGCTCAGATCGCGAGCACGGAGCGAGGCATCAAACCGGCACTTTCGGCGAGCAGATACACCAAGCTGACGCGGAGCTCGCCCTTGCCCGGGCGCTACGCCGGCGATGGCAAAGCGCGGACGCTGGAAGGCTTCCTCTTCCCCGCCACGTACGAGTTTTTCGGCTCGACCACAACCGACCAGCTCGTGAGCGACCAGCTCGTCGCCTTCCGCGCCGCCTGGAAGAAGCTCGACCTGCGCTACGCGCGCTCGAAGAACCTCACCCGATACGACGTTCTCATCATCGCGTCGATGATCGAGAAAGAAGTGCAGGCCCCCGAGGAGCGGTCGAAGGTTGCGCGCGTCATCTACAACCGTCTGCATCAGGGTATGCATCTCGGTATCGACGCCACGCTCATCTACGGTCTTCACCTGAAGCCGACCCAGTCGCTCACGCCCTACCTGAAAAGCCGCAGCTCCTACAACACCCGCAATCACTTCGGGCTGCCGCCGACACCGATTGCCAACCCCGGCCTTGCTTCCATGCAGGCGGCTGCTCACCCCAGCGCTGGTTCCTACATCTACTACCTGCTCAAGCCGAATAGCGTGGGGCATCACTACTTCACCTCGAGCCACGCGGACTTCGTCGTCCACGAGCGCGCCTGGGGATACATCAAGTGATCGCCGGAACGACACGCCTCGTCGGCCTGATCGGCGATCCGGTGGCGCATTCGCTCTCGCCGCGGATGCAGAACGCGGCCTTCGCCAAGTGCGGGCTCGACTGGGTCTACGTACCGCTGCACGTGAAGCCGGGCGAGCTCGAGAGAGCCTTCCGCGGCCTTGCCGCTCTCGGCTTCGTCGGCGTCAACGTGACCATCCCGCACAAGCTCGTGGCGGTCAGACTCTGCGACGAGCTCTCGGAGGTAGCGCTGCGCGGCGGTTCGGTCAACACCATCGTCGTGCGGGAGGACGGAAATCTCTTCGGCACCTCGACCGACGGCTTCGCCGTCACCAGCGCCGTTGAGGCGAAGGACGCGGATCTGCTCCTGCTCGGAGCCGGCGGCGCCGCCCAGGCGCTGGCCGCCGCCTTCGTGGACGCCGGCATCGCCTCGCTCAAGATCTCGAGTGCCGAGCGCACGGCCGAGCTGGCCGCCTACGTGCGCGAGCTGGCACCGGGCCTCGATGTCCGCGAGCTCGACTGGCCGCCGAGCGGCGACGAGGCGACGATCCTCGTCAACGCGACGCCGATCAAGGACGAGCTGCCGGTGCCGCCGCGGGCCGATCAACTGGTCGTCGACCTCGCCTACAAGCCCGACGGATCGCCGACTGCTCTGATCGCGGCGGCGCGCCAGGCCGGTTGCCCGACGGTGGTGGACGGTCTGGAAGTGCTCGTTCGCCAGGGCGCCGCGGCCTTCGAGCACTGGACCGGGATCGAGGCCCCGATCGAGGTCATGCGCTCCGCCGTCCACTCCGACGCAATAGATTGAAGGCGTGACACTTTCGCTCGTCACCGCCGGAGAGTCGCACGGGCCGGCGCTCGTGGCGATTTTGAGCGGCTTGCCCGCGGGTTTGGAGCTCGATCGCGAGCAGATCGAGGCCGACCTGCGCCGCCGTCAGCAGGGCTACGGCCGCTCTCCCAGGCAGCAGATCGAGCAGGACGAGATCGAGCTGCTGTCCGGGCTGCGCCAGGGAAAGACGCTCGGAACACCGCTCGCTCTCGTCGTTCGCAACCGCGATCACTCCCATTGGACTTGGGGCATGAGTCCCTGGGTGCCGGAGGGCGAGCCGGAGGGGAAGGGCACGACGCCGGTGACCCTGCCCCGGCCCGGCCACGCCGACCTCTCCGGGCTGCTCAAGCACGGCTTCGACGACGTTCGCAACGTGCTCGAACGCGCTAGCGCTCGGCACACCGCCGTTTTCGTCGCCGCCGGCTCGGTGGCGAAGCAGCTCCTGCGGGAGATCGGGATCGAGGTCGTTGGCAGCGTGCTCGAAATCGGCGGCGAGGCGGGCGAGGAGGCGATGCACGCGGCCATCGATAACGCGCGCAAGGAACGGGACACACTCGGCGGCATCGTCGAGGTGCGCGCGCAAGGTGTCCCGCCCGGACTCGGCTCCTACGCCGACAAAGCCGATCGTCTCGACGGCCGGCTGGCGCAGGCGCTGGCCGGGATCCAGGCTGTTAAGGGTGTCGAGATGGGCGAGGGCTTCGCGCTTGCGCGCCTGCCCGGCTCGGAAGCGCACGACGAGATCTTCCGCGACGAACGCGGCTACTACCGCGAGACCAACCGTGCCGGCGGCCTGGAGGGCGGCCTCACGAACGGCGAGAAGATCGTGCTGCGCGCCGCGATGAAGCCGATCCCGACTTTGATGAAGCCACTCCGCTCGGTTGATGTGGCGAGCGGCGAGCCCGCCGAGGCGCTGGTCGAGCGTTCGGATACGACCGCCGTCGAGGCGCTCGCGGTGGTTGCCGAAGCCGCGATCGCCTTCGAGCTGGCCAAGGCGGCTAAGGAGAAGTTCGGTGGCGATGCTCTCGACGATTTCGTCGCCTCGTATCGCGCCTACATCGAGCGGATCGACTGGTCTCGCCGCTAGTGGTCTGTTCGACTCACGCCCTCGAACGCCACATAACCCTCGCCGGCTTCATGGGCGCGGGCAAGACGACGCTCGGCTCCGACCTGGCGCTCGCGCTCGGGCGCAACTTCGTCGACGTCGACGCCGAGATCGAGCGCGAGGCGGGAACGGCGATCGCGGAAATCTTCGCCGCTCGCGGCGAAAGCGAGTTCAGGCTGCTCGAGGAGCGCCGCATCCGCGAGGCGCTGGCGACTTGCGAGCCGGCGGTGATCGCGCTGGGCGGCGGTGCTCTTGGCGTCGAGGCGACCAGGAAAGCCCTGCGCGAGCGCGCCTTCACGATCCTGATCGAGGTGGAAGTGGACGAAGCCTGGCGCCGCGTCGCCTCGGCCGGCGATCGCCCGCTCGCAAGCGACGAAGCGAGCTTCCGCGAGCTCTACGCCGAGCGCCTGCCCGTCTACCGCGACTGCGCCGATGCCACCTGCTCCGACCTGGAGAGCGCGATTCTGACCGCCGGCGGGGTAGAGGTCGCTTCCGGCGCCCTCGTCCGCCTCGGTGAGCTGGCGCCGGGCGAGGGCAACATTGCCTTGATCGTGGACGAGAACGTCCGCCGGCTCTACGGCTCCGCGGCCGAAAAAGCGCTTGGCGACCGGCTCGTCTCGACGCACGAGCTGCCGGCGGGGGAGGAGGCGAAGAGCTTCACGAGCTTCCAGCGCCTGCTCGAAGATCTATCGCTCGAGCGCGGCGACCTGATCGTGGCCCTCGGCGGCGGCTGCAGCACCGACGTCGCCGGCTTCGCCGCCGCCACCTACATGCGCGGCATCGAGTGGGTGAGCTCTCCCACCTCAGTCGTCGGCCAAGTCGACGCCGGTATCGGCGGCAAGACCGCGATCAACATCCAGACCGGCAAGAACCTGGTCGGTGCCTTTCACTGGCCGGCGCGTGTCGTCGCAGATCCGGATCTCCTCTCGACCCTGCCCGAGAAGGAACGACGAGAGGGCATGGCCGAGGCGGTCAAGACCGGGCTTCTCGCCGGGAAGAAGCTCTGGGAGCTGCCAGACGCCGAGATGGTGCGTGGCTGCGCCGTTCACAAGCTGACAATCTGCCTGCGCGACCCGCGCGAGAAAGGCGTACGGGCGACGCTCAATCTCGGTCACACCTTCGCGCACGCGCTCGAGACGGCCGGCGCCTTCGGCAACCCGACCCACGGCGAGGCGGTCGCGCTTGGGCTGGTGGCCGCGCTCCGGCTCTCGATCGAGCGCGGGCTCGATCCCGTCTGGCTGGAAGAGGTCGAGAGGGTGCTCGCGCCGCGCCCCGTCGCCGTCGATCGCGACCTGGCCTGGGCCGCCCTCTTCCGCGACAAGAAGGTCACCGGCGGAACGCCAAAGTTTGTGCTCCTCGAGGCGCCCGGAAAACCGGTCTGGGGCGTCGAGCTCAGTGAGAACGAGGCGCGCAAGGCGCTCGACGCGTTGATCGCGGATTCGTAGTCCCCAGGCTTCTCTATGTCCCGGGCTTGCACTTCTCGGAGTCTCGGGCGCCTCGCTAATCCACCCTCCTCCCCCCACCCTCCCACGGGGCGGAGCACGGTATCAACAGAAAGCGCCCGTAAAAGCGCCTTTTCTGTAACGAGTTGACGCGATGCGCCGACCGAGCGACGAAGGCCGGTAAGCGGAGCGTTTCTCGGAGCTCCGGGCACTAGACTCTCCGCTATGCGTGTCTACGTCCTGAACGGAGTTAACCTCGAGATGCTCGGTCGGCGCGATCCTGCGCACTACGGCTCGCTGACTCTGCCCGAGCTGGAGGGGAAGGTCAGGGAGTGGGGCGAGGAACTCGGGCTCGAGGTCGACTGCCGGCAGACCAACGCCGAGGGCGAGTACGTCGGCTGGATTCACGAAGCGCTCGACAGTGCCGACGGCGTGATCGTCAATCCGGGCGCCTGGACGCACTACAGCTACGGAATCCACGATGCGCTCGAGCTACTCGAGGTGCCGGTCGTCGAGGTGCACCTGTCCGACGTCGAGGCGCGCGAGGAGTGGCGGCGCATCTCGGTCGTGCGCGAGCTGGCGGCGCTGACCGTCTCGGGCAAGGGGCCTGACGGTTACCGCGAGGCGCTCGAGTTCTTAAGAGCGCGTCTCAAATGAAACGAGCTCTGGGCGGGCGATGACGCGCCTCGAGCGTCTGCAGGCCGTCCTCGAGCGGCCGCTTCTCGTCACGAACGAGGCCAACGTCCGCTATCTGAGTTGCTTTCGCAGCTCGAACACGGCCCTGCTGGTGGAGCCCCAGATAGTGCGGCTCTGCACCGACTCTCGCTACACGGCCGCGGCACGGCAGGTGCCCGGAGTCGAGGTCGTCGACATCGGCCGCGATCTCTTCGCGGGCGTGGGCGCCTTGCTCGAAGGGGAGGTCGGCTTCGAAGCAGAGGATGTGACGGTCGCCGGATTCGAGAAGCTCCGCTCCGGCGGCGCCTCGCTCCTTCTCGCCGCCGGTCTCGTGGAGCGGCTCCGCGCCGTCAAGGACGCGGGCGAGCTGGCGGCGATCCGGCGCGCCGCCGAAGTGACGAACCAGGCTTACGAGCGGCTGGCTTCGGAGCCCTTTTCCGGGCGCCGCGAGATCGATCTGGCCTGGCGCGTGCGCGAGCTCTTCCACGAGCTGGGGGCCGAGGATGAGGCCTTCCCGACCATCGTCGCCTCGGGGCCGAACGGCGCCTTTCCCCACGCCGAGGCGAGTGAGCGCGTCGTGCAGGAGGGCGACTTCGTCGTCGTCGACGCGGGCGCAGTGGTTGGCGGTTACTGCGCCGATTGCACCCGTACCTTCGTCTGCGGCGAGCCGCCCGACGAGCTCCGCCGCGCCTACGAAGTCTGCCTGGCGGCCCAGGAAGCCGGGGTCGCCGCGGTTCGCGCGGGTGCGCTCGCGCGTGAGGTTGATGCAACCGCCCGCAACCTGATCGAGGCGAGCGAGTTCGCGGGACGCTTCGGGCACGGGCTCGGGCACGGAGTCGGCGTCGAGGTGCACGAGGCGCCGTCGCTCAGAGTCGAGGCCGGGGACGTGCGGCTGGAGGCCGGCAACGTCGTCACCGTAGAGCCGGGCATCTACCTCGAGGGTCTCGGCGGCGTTCGCATCGAGGATCTACTCGTGGTCACGGAAAACGGCGCCGAGATTCTGACGAACGCCAGCAGGCAGCTCGTGGCGGTCGGGTGAATCCGTCTCGGGATGAAGACCCGTCGACTGGGTGTGATCGGTGGATGTGAGGCTAGGACGCAGTGTCGCGTTCGTAGCCGGCGGCTACGGGCGCGACCGAGGACAACGCATCGCGCCGCCGAGCGCGGCCAGGCGGCGGAGTGCTTCGTTTTGAGACGGGTTCGGTAAACTGCGCCGCCGATGGCCGAGATCGTCAGCACCAACCAGTTCAAGAACGGCATGCACATCGAGCTCGACAAAGTCGTCTGGCGCATCGTCGAGTTCCAGCACGTGAAGCCGGGTAAGGGCGGCGCCTTCGTGCGCACCAAGCTCAAGAATCTCGAGTCGGGCGCCGTCGTCGAGCGCACCTTCCGCGCCGGCGAGAAGATGCCGCGCATCTACACCGAGACCAAGAACGTCCAATACCTCTACGACTCCGGCGACGAGGTCGTCTTCATGGACGAGGAGACCTTCGAGCAGATCCATCTGGCGCACGCGGTCGTCGAGGACTCGCTCGACTTCCTGCTTCCGTCGGCCTCGGTGCAGATGCTGGTAGTGGATGGAAAGCCGGTCGGAATCCAGCTTCCCGCGTCGGTCGAACTGACGATCACCGAGACCGAGCCCGGCGTTCGCGGTGACACCGTCTCCAACGTCAGCAAGCCGGCCACGCTCGAGACGGGCGCGGTCGTCCAGGTTCCGCTCTTCGTCAATACCGGCGAGCGCATCAAGGTCGACACGCGCGAGCGCCGCTACATCTCGCGCGCTTGACTGCGGCCTTGCTCGTGTTGTCTCATCGCCGGAAAGCCGTCCAGCTCTGAGCGTGATCGACTAGGCTCTCGGTCGCACCATGCCCGCGCTCGTTGACACCTCGATTCGCCTGCTCGGCCAGGATCCGCTTGCCGGGCGTGTCCCGCCCGGCGACCTCTACAAGCTTGCCGAGCTACTCGATAGCGCTGGCTTCGCCTATCTGGATGTCTCCGGTGGCGGCTGCTTCGAGGCTGCGGTCAGGCGCGGCGTGGAGAGCCCCTGGGAACGCATCCGCGCGATCAAGATGCGCACCAAGACCCCCCTTGCGCTCGCGCTGCGCGGCCGCTTCCTGGTCGGTACTCATCCCGTCGGGGACGACATCATCCGCCGCTTTGTCGCCTGTGCCGCTGCGAACGGCATCGACATCTTCCGTCTCGACGATCCTCTCAACGACGTCGACAACCTACGCGTGGCGGCCGAGGCTGTGCTCGCTGCGGGCAAGGAGCTGGAGGGCGGGCTCGTCTATAGCCCCGGCCGCGCCGGCGACACCGAGCTGCTGGTCGAGCAGGCGCGCAAGCTGCCCGCGATCGGCGCCGCCCGCGTCGTCTTGCACGACCCGACCGGCTCGCTGCCGCCGAACCGCGCGCACGAGTTGGTCGAGCGGCTGAAGGTCGAGAGTGGACTCCCTGTCGCCGTCTACTGCCAGGGCGCCTGCGGCAACGCGCTCGCCTCCTCGATCGAGGCAGCGAGGGCCGGAGCCGAGCTGATTGCCTGCTCGATCTATCCGATCGCGCTCACGCTGCACCGGGCGCCGGGCGAGGTTCTGGCGCAGACCCTTTCCGGGCTCGGCTTCGACTGCAAGGTAGACGCCGAGGTGCTCTGGCAGGCCTCCGATCTCGTCGACGAGCACATCGGCGACGAGCTGATCGCACCGCTTGCACCCAGGATCGCCGCCCGTGCCGCCGAGTACGGCTTCCCGCCCGGGATCGTGGCCGCGCTCGATGCGCACCTACAGACCTACTCTGCGGCTGATCTGCTCGATGACGTGCTCGACGAGCTGAACCGCATTCGCCAGGAGCTCGGCTCGCCGCCGCTCGCCTCGCCGACTGTCCAGATCCTCGGCTGGCAGGCTCTCATCCACGTCCTCTCGGCCAACCGCTACCAGACGGTGGTCGACGAGCTGCCGCCGCTCGTGCGCGGTGAGTACGGTCGCACCCCCGACGAGATCGATCCGACGGTGAAGCGGGCGATCGAGTTGCGCTCCTCCGAAGCGGCCGAGCCTAAGCCCGAGCCGACGCTCGAAGGGCTACGCGAGCGCTACTCGGGGCTCGCGGCAAGCGACGAGGAGCTGCTACTCCTGCGCTTCTTCGATCAGGAGGCCGAGCCGCTCCTGCGCGCTATCCGCAGCCGTACCTCGCCCGACCTCGAGTTCTTCGGCGGCGCGGTCGAGCGCGACCGAGCCGAGAGGATCAGGGACATCATCCACGTCGTCCAAGAGACGGGCGTCTCGGAGGTCACGATCGAGGACGAGGACATGCGCGTCACCGTTCGCTCGGGCGCCGAGCGCGCAACCGCCTTATCGGCGCCGCTCGCCTCGGCCGAGTTCGAGCCGACGCCAGAGATGCGCCCGATCGAGGGCATGATCGCCGTCTCCTCGCCGATGGTCGGCACCTTCTACCGCTCGCCCAATCCTGGCACGCCTCCGTTCGTTCAGCTCGGTGAAACGGTGGAGCCCGGCCAGACGCTCTGCATCCTCGAGGCGATGAAGCTGATGAACGAGGTCAAGACCGAGCAGGGTGGAATCGTGCGCCGGATCTGCAAGGAGGACGGCGACCCGGTGCAGTTCGGCGATCTTCTGCTCGAGCTGGAGCCGATCAGCGACAAGCCGCTGGACAACTACTGATCGACCCTGTCGCTCGTTTCCGCGAGCACAACGAGTAGAGTGGCAGGCCGATTGAGAGCCTATCTCGCCAGGCCCGCAGGGCCGATGCGGCCGCTTCGCGGCGCCAGCGGCCACCCGAACCGCTAGACGCACCACCAGTGCGCCTTCGCGGCCCGTGCGACCCCTGGCATCCACGCATCGACCACCTCGGCCGCGCGTGCCTAACGAGATAGGCTCTACTCCGGCGCAGCCTTTCCATGCGCTAAACCGTCTTTCCTCAGAGGCCGATCAAAGAATGTTCTCGCGTGTCCTGGTAGCCAATCGCGGTGAGATTGCCGTCCGCATCATCCGTGCTCTGCACGAGCTCGGAGTCGAGGCTGTTGCCGTCTACTCGACCGCCGATGCCGATTCGCTCCACGTTCGTCTCGCCGACGAGGCGGTCTGCATCGGTCCGCCGCCGGCAGTCGAGAGCTATCTACACATCGCCAACGTAATCGGCGCCGCCGAGACGACCGGCTGCCAGGCCGTCCACCCCGGCTACGGCTTCCTGTCGGAGAACCCGATTTTCGTCGAGGCTTGTGAGGAGACGGGGTTCGTCTTCATCGGCCCGAGCGCTGACGTGATGCGGAGGATGGGCGACAAGGCCGAGGCGAAGCGGGAGCTGATGGCGGCGAACGTTCCGCTCGTGCCCGGGAACGGGGCGGTGACCTCGTTCGCCGATGTCCAGGCAGGCGCGAAAGAGCTCGGCTATCCACTCCTGCTCAAGGCGGCCGCTGGCGGCGGCGGCAAGGGTATGCGCTTCGTCAACGACCACGCCGAGCTCGAGAGCGCCTATGCGACCGTGGCCGCCGAGGCCGAGGCCGCCTTCGGCGACGGCGCGCTCTATGTCGAGAAGGCGATCGTGCCGGCGCGCCACGTGGAAGTGCAGGTGCTCTGCGACTCGTTCGGCGGCGTGCTAACGCTCGGTGAGCGCGAGTGCTCGATTCAGCGCCGGCACCAGAAGTTGATCGAGGAGTCGCCCTCGCCGGCCATGACGCCGGAGCTGCGCCTCGAGATGGAAAGCGCGGTCGAGCGCGCCTGTGGCGTGATCGGCTACACCAACGCCGGCACCTTCGAGTTCCTGCTCTCCTCCGACGGGGGCTTCTACTTTATGGAGCTGAACGCTCGCCTGCAGGTCGAGCACCCGGTCACCGAGCTGGTAACCGGCATCGACATCGTGCGCGAGCAGATCCGCGTCGCCGCCGGCGAACCGCTCGAGCTGACGGGGCGCGCGCCGCGCTTCGGGCATGCGATCGAGCTGCGTCTGAACGCGGAGGATCCCTCGCGCGACTTCGTGCCCACGCCGGGCCGGCTCGTCCGCTTCCGCCCTCCTCTTGGCCCCGGCATTCGCGTCGACACCTTCGCCGAGGAGGGGATGGAAATCCAGCCCTTCTACGACTCGCTGCTGGCCAAGCTCGTCGTTCACGACAGCGATCGTCCGGCCGCGATCGAGCGCGCTCTGCGTGCGCTCGGCGAGCTAGAGATCGAGGGCGTGACGACCACTGTCGAGGTCATTCGCGACATCCTCGATTCCGAAGAGTTCCGGCTCGGTGACTACTCGACGAGCTTCATCGCCGACGTGGCCGGCCGTCTTCCGGCTCTACTGAGGGAATGAAGGAGGCGCTCGTCTTCGAGGAGGAGGCGGGACGGATTGTCGTTCCTGCTCAGACTCTCGCCACGATCGTCTCGACAGCCGTGGAACGCGCCGGTGCGCGTGTGCGCCGCTATCCACGCCGTAGTCTCGCCTTCGATCTGAGCGGAGAAGGCACTCGTGTTGAGGTTGGCATCTTCGCTCCGGCCGACGCCGTTCTGCCGGAGCTCACGGCGCGCGTACAAAGCTCCGTTCACGAGACGCTCGCGCTGATGTGCGAGCTCGATCAGTTGATTGTGGACGTGACCGTCGAGGAGATCGCCTGATGGCCGGTCGCAGAGCCGCGCGCAGGACGGCTCTCTTTCTCCTCTATCAGTGGGATCTGACCGGTAAGCCGCTCACTTCGCTCTACGAGGGCGAGATCGATCCATTTGCGCTCGAGACCGCCCAGGCCGTTTCTGAGCGCGCGAGCCAGCTCGACGAGCGCCTGAACGAGGTGCTGGAGGACTGGACGGCCGATCGGCTCGGGGCGCTGGAGCGAAACATCCTTCGCGTCGCCGTATACGAGATCGAGGGGGAGGCGGTGCCCTACGAGGTTGCCATCAACGAGGCGGTCGAGCTGGCGAAGCGCTATACAACCGACGAAGCGGCGCGCCTGGTCAACGGTGCGCTCGGCAAGATCGCGAGAGAGGGAGGAAGCGAGTGAGCGCAGAGGAAGCGCTGTCCAGGGCCGAGAAGCTGCTCGAAAGAGTGGAGGAGACGCGCCGGAAGCTCGAGCAGACGGACGATTCGGCGCAGGCGATCGAGATTTTGAGCCAGCTTTCCGAGCTGGCCAAGGAGGTAGAAGCCGAGCTTTCCCGCGCTCGTCGCGAGGCGGAGGCCGAGGCTGATGCGAGCGCCTGACGAGCTGCGCGCCCTGATCGAGGACTACCTTGCCGGGCTCGAGCTCTCGAGCGATCTCGGCGATCTTCGCGACTCGATGCGCTACTCGCTCGCCGGCGGCGGTAAGCGGATCCGCCCCGTGCTCTGCCTGGCCACGGCCGAGACGATCGGCTGCGAGCCGGAACGGGCGCTTCCGGCCGCGGCAGCGCTCGAGCTTGTGCACTCCTTCTCGCTCGTTCACGACGACCTGCCGGCGCTCGACGACGACGCCGAGCGACGCGGGCGCCCTAGCACTCATATCCAGTGGGGTGAAGCGGTTGCGATCCTGGCCGGCGATGCGCTCCTCGGCGAGGCTGTTCGGCTCGCGCTCTCCTACCCGAGCCCGGCCGTCGCGCGCGAGCTGATCGCAGCGACGCAGGGCATGATTGGCGGCCAGTATCTCGACATAAACGGTTACGGCGACCTGGCCGAGCTGCACCGGCTCAAGACCGGGCGCCTCTTTGTCGCCGCGATCGGGCTGGCGCTCGAGGCCGCCGAGCTGCCCGCGCCCGAGCAGGTGCCCTGGCGCGGCTTCGCCGAGGAGCTGGGCCTGCTCTTCCAGCTCGTGGACGATCTGCTCGACCGCGACGGCTACGTGCTTGTGCACGGCGTCGAGGAGACACGGCGCCTGGCCGACGAGGTTGCCGAGCGAGCCAAGCTATGCCTCGCCGGGATCGATGCCGACACCTCGGTGCTCGAGGAGATCGTCGCCGGGCTGGCAGCGCGGACGAGCTGAGACGCCGCTCCAAGAACCTCCAACAGACCGGGCTATTCTTTCGTAATACCAGTTCTGGCCGCGTTTGTTTGGGTATCGAGGTGATGTGATGCGCCGTCTCGACGATCGCGTCGTCAGCGCCGTCCAGCGGCATCCTTCTGTACGCCGCGTGCGGCTCGTTGGCTCACGAGCAGAGGGACACGCGAGTGCGCGAGCGGACTGGGACTTCCTCGTCGAGACGGAGGATTTCAAGGCACTCGCCGATGATCTTCCGAATCTATGCGCTCCGCTTGACCCCGTAGCGCAGCAGTGGGATCGGCTCAGTTCCTGCTACTGCTGGATGCTGATGCTGCGCGGGCCGGGAAAGATCGACCTGATCTTCCCCGATGAGCCGCATGAGCCGGAGCCGCCGTGGACGCCAACCGCAGCGAATCTGGCGGCGATTGACCGGCACTTCTGGGACTGGACGCTCTGGCTAAGCGGCAAGCGCTCAGCCGCTAACCGCGATCTCGTAGCGAGCGAACTGGACAAGCTCTTCGCGCACGTCCTCGCCCCGCTCGGAGTCGAGCGGCGGCCGTCATCGATCCCCGAGGCAGTGGCCGCCTACCGAAACGCGCGTGCGCAAGCTGAAGAGCGATTCGGATGCCGAGTTCCACGCGAGCTTGAAGCTGAAGTTGCGCCGGCGCTGCCTAGCTAACCTCAGCTCGACGAGTCTCGTATGAACTCGCGTCTCGTGCGGAGGGAGAGATCGTTGCGGGTCTGGTCTCGCGAACGAGCTGAGACGCATTTTTTCTGTTCGCATCACTAAAGGAAACCGGTACGCCGGAGATCTGTAAGTACAGGTGAAAAGGAACGCAACCACCCTCGAACAGCTTTACCGCGACCAGTACCGCAATTACCGGGACATCATGGCGGGCGTGGTCGGGAGCCACGATCTTGCCCGCGAGGTCGTGCAGGAGGCCTTCGCCAGAGCGCTGCGCGAGCAGCGGAGGTTCCGCGGCGAGGGAAGCCTGGAGGCCTGGGTGTGGCGAATCGCTCTCAACGTCGCGCTCAAGACGCGCCGCGAGCTTCGCCGTGAGTGGTCGCTCGACGACGAGTACGAAACCGGCGCTCAGGAAGCGGCTCCCGACCATGACATCCGCGCCGCCGTGCGCGCGCTGCCGCCACGGCGCCGGCTCGTCGTCTTCCTGCGCTACTTCGCCGACCTCTCCTACGCGGAGATCGCCGAGGTCGCCCGGGTCTCCGAAGGCACGGTCGCCGCGACGCTCGCCCAGGCGAAGGAAGAACTGCACGGTTTACTCGACGGTAAGGAGGTAGGACGATGAGCGAGGAACTGCAGCGAGACGAGATCCTCAGCGCGGGCCCCGATGACGGCGACTGGACGGACGTCCTCCGCCGCGCAACTCGGGCGCGCCGGCGCCGCGGGATCTACGGAGCCGTCCTTCTGACTGCACTCGTTGTGATCGGTGTCGCCTCCGCATATGCGCTCGGGCACCCGATCGTTGATTTCGGAACGGCGGATAAGGCGCCGAGCAAGGACGCCGCCAGAATCCGCAGCGCTGACGCCGGCGTGCCGGAGGGCACGGGACCCGGTGTGCTCGCCGATCAAGCTCGGAAAATACCCGGCCTCTCGATAGACGGAAAGCCATACGAAATAAGCGTCGCGCCGACCAGGGATGGCGGCTTCTGTATTTCGTTCCCGCAGGGCGGATGGGCAATCCCTTGTATCGCCAACGACGCCCAACGACGTCTCATGGGGAGCATGAGCCTAGCGATGACCGCCGAAGGCGATTGGGGACCGTTCTGGATCGGCGGCATATTCCTCGAACGCGAGGGAGAGCGTCTCGAAGTCGTACGCGCCGACGGCAGCAGCGACGATATTCCCTTCGTATGGGTCACGTCGCCCATCAACGCCGGCTTCTTCGCCTTCAAGGTTCCCAACGAAGACCGAGTCAACGGTCGCGGGCCTGTTTCCGTTGCGCTCTTCGATCGGGACGGGACTGTACTCGCACGCGAGTCGATTCTCGACCCCCTGGCGCAGACGGGCAGGATGAAGACGGTTGATCTTCCCGGCTATCCGAATTTGACCGTGCCGGTCGACGCGATCTGGGAGAAGCGGAGGCAGTTCTTCGACCTTCGAGCCGAAAATGGCGCTCGCGTTGGGTTCTGGATTGCTCCGACTCGCGACGGCAGAACGTGCGTGTGGGGATCTATTTCGGTCGGCTGCTCCGATCCAGGGCAGGTAGAGAAAACTCCGCCGCTTGAACTACTCAGAGTGGTCGGTATGCAGGCCGGTGGAAGCTCTCAGGTCGCTCTCGGCGATCGCGTCGGTGCGGGTGTCGCCCGCGTAGAGGCTCGTTTCGAGGATGGAGATAAGGTCGAGCTGGTGCCCAAGGAGGGCTATCTCATCTGGCCGATTCCGTCACGGCACAATTCGCGTGGGCACCGTCTCGAAGAGCTCGTCGCTTTCGACGCCAGCGGCGAGGTGATCGCCCGGCAGCGCGTGAGCACGACAGAGCGCGGCATGTATCCGTGCGAGAAGCCGAAGGACGTCGGCGGCGTACAGGGCCTTTGTCCGTAGTGCTGAGACCGAAGAAGCGAAACCGCTGTTGGCACAGAACCGGCACATTCGTGTGCTGCTCGACTTGATACCGTGTCCCGCCCCGTGGGAGGGTGGGGGGAGGTGGGTAGATTAGCGAGGCGCCCGGCACTCCGAGAAGCGCCCGCGGTGTCACGAACATGAGCAGCCGACCGATCAAGAAACGCCTCGACGTCCTGCTCGTCGAGCGCGGCCTGACCAAGACGCGGGCACAGGCCCAGGCGCTGGTGATGGCCGGTCGAGTGCGCGGCTACTCGAAAGCCGGGCAACAGGTGGCCGAGGACGCCGCGATCGAGCTCGTTGCTAAGGCGCCGTTCGTCTCTCGCGGCGGCGAGAAGCTTGCTCACGCGCTCGACCTACTCGGCGTCGATCCGGCCGGGAAGGACTGCCTCGATATCGGCGCCTCCACGGGCGGATTCACCGATTGCCTACTGAAGCGCGGTGCGAGAAGAGTGATCGCGCTCGACGTCGGATACGGGCAGCTCGCCTCCAGCCTGCGCGCCGATGCGCGAGTGACCGTGCTCGAGCGGGTGAACGCGCGTGAGTTGCGAGAGCTTCCCTTGGCTCCGGAGCTGGTGGTATGCGACGTCTCCTTCATCAGCCTCAAGCTGGTGCTACCGCCGGCGCTCGCGCTGGCTGCGCCCGGCTGGCAGACGTTGGCGCTGGTCAAGCCGCAGTTCGAGGCGGGCAAGGAGGAGGTCGGCAAGGGCGGCGTCGTCCGCGACCTGGAGATCCGGCGCCGGGTGGTGCGCGAAGTGGCCGAAGCTTCGCTCGGCTGGCATGCACGGGTGGCTGGCGTCGTAGACTCCGGGCTACCGGGACCGAAGGGAAACCGCGAGATCTTCATTCACCTCGTCAACGACGCCGAGCCCAGGCTTCCCGCCGAGCTCGAGGAGTGGATAACCGATGCCACAACCTGAACCGGTTCGCACGGCGGCTGTGATCACTCACGGCCGGGTAGAGACGATCAGCGACGGCCTCGAGCGCCTGCGCACCGTCGCCGAGCACATGGACGTGACTCTGCTCTTCCCCGCGGAGGAGCGTGAAAAGCACGGTCTTCCGCCCGGTGACGACGATGACCGTCAAGCCGATTTCGTCGTCGTGCTCGGCGGCGACGGCACGATGCTGCGCACGCTCGACCGCTTCGTCGACAGCGGTATCCCGGTCTTCGGTGTCAATTACGGACGTGTCGGCTTTCTCACTTCCGTCTCCGCCGCCGAGCTAGAAGGTGGTGTCGAGCGGGCCTTCGCCGGTGACTACCGGCTGCTCGAGCTCCCGACTCTTGAGGTCGAGGCCGATGGCCAGCGCCGCGCCGCGATCAACGACATCGTGCTGATCTCCTCGACGCACGGACGCGTCGTCGAGCTCAACTGGCATGTCGGCGGCGAGGACTACGGAAACGTCGCCTGCGACGGCATGGTCTGCGCAACTGCGATCGGGTCGACCGCCTACAACCTCTCGAACGGCGGCCCCGTACTGTTCTGGGGCATCGACGTGATGTCCATTACCTTCGTTGCTCCGCACACGCTCGCTGCCCGCCCACTGGTGGTGCCGCGCGGGCAGTCGCTGGTAGCCAGCAACATAACGGCCGACATTCCGCTTTCGGTGCTCGTCGATGGCCACCCGCTGGCCGAGCTCGGCTTTGGAGGTCGCGCCGAGGTCACCTTTGGCGAAAAACGCGGGCTGCTGGCCTTGCTGCCGGAAGTGACCTTCGTGCGGC
>Ga0066798_10000393_pt1 | contig 23408 bp, 20 predicted proteins | sample PersoiDNA2013203_FD_70961 | JGI IMG/M metagenome (GOLD analysis project Ga0066798, IMG submission 70961) | Permafrost soil microbial communities from the Arctic, to analyse light accelerated degradation of dissolved organic matter (DOM) -... | ecosystem: Environmental > Terrestrial > Soil >... | reverse complement strand
AAATATGGCATCCTATGCCAAATCCGGTTGACGCTTCACAGAAGTCTGCCCGCCGTTCCCGGCCGGTCTTACGTCCCCTCCACGTCCGTTTATCCTCTCCGGGGAACTCCCGGCGAGCCTGCACACCGAACCCGGCTTGATTCTCGCCGGATTCGGCTTGCTCTGTTACTTTACCAGCAGCCTGTGACAGGAATTATCTACTTTATAGTTCCCGCAATTCCAGGGACAAAAGGTGATGGATTTATATGTTCTTTCGTAAATCGGGCAACTGCTTTCTGCCCCCACTTCGAACCCATTCTGGGCCAGAAGAATCTCCAGCACGCGAGACACCTGCTCGTCATCATCGATGATATAGATGTAAGGAGCTTTTTCCATGCCCACTCGATTGCACCCCCTACTATAGATTTTAGCAATGGAGACCACATTAGTCGTACCGGTAAGAATCCTGGCTCGTAATCGTCACAACCTGCGGGGCTTGCCGCTCTCAGGGATTTCTCAGATTTGCACTCTAAACTGACCGGAAAGCGCAATAGCGGGTCTATGATTGAAAAGAGGAGGTCATATATGGACTCGACGGTTGCGGGCGATGATAAGCCCGAAGAGAAACCCGACGAAGCGACATCGGGCGAGATGACGGCGCCGGAAGAGAAGCCGCCGGCGGAGAATCCACCAGCGGACAGGCCACCGGGGGAGCGCAACTGGATACTCATCGCTCTGATCGCGGTCTCTTGCGTGGCAGTGCTTCTGTTTGCTTCCACAATAATGCTGGCAGTGACAGGAGGCTGCGGCCACCACAGGGGACACGAAAGGTTCGAGAGACCCGACAACGGGCGCATGGGCCCGTTGCACGGGCGAGGCGAGGGTGGATTGCGAGACGGATCCCCCTGGCGGCAGAAGAACCAGGGTAACCAGAACAAGCAGGCTCAACCGCCTCAAACACAGCCCACGCCCCAGTCATCACAGACACAGCCGGCGCCCCCGCCCGGGCAGGGACCGTAAGGGGGAACCCGCTTGCCAGAATGGCCCGCGGGGGTGCGGGCTTATAGCCGTGGTGACCTGCACAAAACCCGCGGGAAGACGAACCCGTTTGAGCTAAGATGCAGGCTCCTCTCTTCTGCACAGATGTCATATCATTGGTATTCTGGGAAGCAAGAAGAGAGATCGGAAACAGTCCTCGTCTAACCCGGGCAATGGCATTGCTGAAGATTCGGGCTCAACCGGGATAGCCTGCGAGCCTGACGATAGGAGCCGAGCAGTCATGCGGATCCTGATAATCGAGGACGACCGCAAAATAGCCAGGGCAATCAAGAAAGGGCTCGAGCAGGAGGCTTTCGCGGTCGATATCGCGGCCGATTATGATGAAGGGCTGGGCCTCGCCGTGACACAGGAGTACGACCTGCTCATACTTGACCGGTTGCTTCCGGGTTTCAGCGACGGCGTCGATGTATGCAAGGAAGTTCGGGAAAGGGGCATGGAGATCCCGATCTTGATGCTCACGGCCAGGGACAAGGTTAAGGACCGCGTGGAAGGGCTCAAGTCGGGAGCCGATGATTACCTGGTGAAGCCGTTTGCGTTCGAGGAGCTGCTCGCACGCGTGAAGGCCCTTCTGCGGAGACCGCCGCGCACCGTCGATGAGGTCCTCAAGGTTTCCGACCTCACGCTCAACACGGGCACTTTCAAGGCTGAACGCGCTGGAGTTGAGATACCGCTTTCAAAGACCGAGTACGCGCTCCTCGAGTACCTTATGCGAAACGAGAGCATAGTCTTGAGCAGGGAAAGCATTATCAGCCACGTCTGGGATTACGATGCAGACGTACTCCCCAACACCGTCGAGGTCTACATCGGTTACCTGAGAAGCAAGGTCGATAAGCCATTCAAAGGGAAAGCACTTATCCATACCGTGAGGGGCTTCGGCTACATGATAGGGGAAGCGCCGTGAACTTCAGGCGGGCCTATATCAAACTAACCCTCGGCTACATGGTACTGATAATGCTGATAAGCGGGTTTTTAAGCTACGGCATATACAGGGGAGGGGCCGCGCCGCTCGAAAGAAGGCTCGAACTGAGGCAGGACATAATCCAGCAGGAACCCCCTCCTCCCAATGAAGATATGAGACGGCTGGAACCCCACGCGGTTGAGGAGGTCAAGCATCGAGTCGCGGTATCCCTGATCTACTTCAACATAGCCGTGCTGTGCCTTGCTGGCTTGCTGAGCTACGGCCTGGCCAAGCGTGAGCTCAAACCGATGGAAGACGCGCTTGACCTGCAGAGCCGCTTCACCTCCGACGCTTCGCACGAGCTCCGCACTCCGCTGACCGCCATGAAGACGGAGATAGAGGTGGCGCTGAGGAGTGGGGATTTCGAAGCTCGCGAAACCCGAGAACTGCTTGAAAGCAACCTCGAGGAGATCGACAAGCTCGAGGCGCTGTCCAGCGCCCTTCTCAAGCTCGCGCAGTACGAGGAGAGTGTCCGCGGAGCGGATGTCGGGAAAGTCGAGCTGACTGCGGTGATCGAAGAGGCCGTGGACAGGATCAAGGGTTCAGCGGAGGCGAAGAAAATAGGGTTCGACCTCCATCTGGAGGGGGCGACGGTACCCGGTGACAGGGCGAGCCTCGTGGAGCTGCTGGTCATCCTGCTCGACAACAGCATCAAGTACAGCGATGAAAATACAACAATAACGATATCGACCGAGCACCAGAAGCTCCACGTGCTTACAAAAGTCAAGGACGAGGGATATGGCATCAGCGAATCCGACCTCGCCCATGTGTTCGACCGCTTTTACCGCGGGAAGGTCTCTGAACCTGAGAAGCAGGTCGTCGGTTACGGGCTCGGCCTGTCGATCGCGCAGAGGATCGCGGAACTGCACCGCGGCTCGATGAGCATCGATAGCGAGCTTGGAAAGGGCACTACGATCACGATCAAGCTGCCCCTTGCTCGGATGAAAGGCCACTCAGTCACAGCATAAGCACCTGACCTAACAATCAACTTTGCGACTTTTTCTAAGCGTTTTCTCAGGATTCCCCTGTAAAAGTGGGAAGAAACCGATAAAGGGAACAGGTTGGAAAGGAGCGATGCATGAAAGGGACAAGACGCGGATTAGGGCCCATCGGTGTCGGGTTATGCGTTGTACTGGCGCTGGTTCTGATGACAGTCTGGCTGGCATCCTGCGGTGGATCCGGTACGCAGACAAAGTCAAAGAGCAGCGCCAGCAAGCTGCCTCCGGGCGTTACCGAGAGTCAGAGCGAGCAGTCGTCGGCGACTTCGAGCTCGCAGCTCCAGACGAGCAACCAGAGCCAAAGTGCCACCCAAAGCACGACTACCTCGCAACAAACGGCCAAGACCCCGTCTGCTTCCGCGGACCTCGTCGGAGGACGTTTCACGGCTGTCAACGCTACCAGGCCGGACACCAACAAGAGCGTAATCTCGTCGAGCGCGCGGGAGGTCAAGGGGGACTACCTCGAAGTGGAGTTCACCATTCAAAACGTGGGGACCGACAACATCGATCTCTCCCAGTACTCGTTCCGGCTGGAGAGCCCGGGCATAGCCGCGGACACCTACTCTGATTATTACGGTGACACCGGGACTTACGGCAAGTACGTTTCGGCGCACAAGATTTCCGCTACCCTGCTCGACTACGCGAACCTGCAGCCGGTAACCTACAAGGTCAAAGTCGGGGAGCTGATAGACAAGGTCTTCTGCTTCTTCGACTTGAACCCGAACAACGTCGCAAGGAACGCTGGCGTCACCAAGGACAATACCAGCCTGGTCATCCGCAAGGTCAGCGGCAGCGATTACGGTGACGAGGTCAAGATACCTCTTGCCGGCTATCCCGATTGAGAGGCAGGTCAACAGATGAGATCTTTTCACAGAGGATTCAGGAGCTTCAGGCGAAACTACGCGCGCAACCTGATATTGATCGTCCTGCTGTTCGTATGCCTCACCTTCTCTATGTCCATGCTCGCGGTGAAGCTCGCCGCGGACAACCAGGTGCAGACGATCAAGCAGACGGTAGGAAACTACGGCGAGATAAAGATAAGCTCCGACTACCAGATGAAGCGGTTCGAGGCCGAGCGCCAAAAGACCGCCGCGGAGCGCGCCGCCGAAGCCCGCAGCATGACCACGGAGCAGGAATTCGCCGACAGGGTCGCAAACCTGGTCCCCGAGAAGTTGACGGACCAGTTCTCAGGGGGCCGGTACATCAAAACTTATGACAAGGTCCTCGAGACGAACATAACGGTCCCGGGACTAACTAACACCAACATGCAGCAGCTCTTCCAGATGCGCGAGAGTGGTCCGCAGGAGCAGAACGCAGGACCCTCGGGCAGCAGAATGAACCAGAACAGCTTCTCCTTTCAGGGAAACACCAACGGGGCTTCAGCATCCGATTTCACGACCGGCGCCAAGAAGCTCGTAGAGGGGAAGTTCTTCACGTACGCTGACTACAAGAACGCCAACCCCGTTGTCGTTATCGAGAAAAACCTGGCTGAGGATAACGAACTCAAGGTGGGCGACACCGTCGAGGCCCAGGTGAGCGGCCAGACCGGGACGAATTCGCTCCTGGGGCTTAAAATAATCGGCGTTTATGAGACCGTTGAGGCGGAGCGGCAAAGCCAGAGCAGCAGCTCGCAGACGGCCAACTTCAACCCCGCGGGAAACGCGTTCTACGCGCCGCTCTCGGTCGTCCAGAAGCTGAGCAGCACTCCGGGGTATGTCGAGCTGGGCTCGTACTATTTCGACTCGGTGGGCGACACGACAGCCCTCAAAGCTACGTTCAAGACAGAGACCAAAGGCACCAGCAGCAAGTACCAGTTCGCCACAGACCAGTCCGATTACCAGGCGATTGCTGACCCATTGCTAAAGGCCAGAAACACCTCGGTTATCGGCCTTGCGGGAGCGCTCGGAGCGTGCGCGCTAATCATCCTGCTGGCCATGTTCATCATCGTGAGTGGCAGGACCCGCGAGCTGGGCGTCCTCAAGGCGATCGGCTCCACCGACCGGCAGGTCATCGTGCAGTACGCCTTCGAGGTCCTCTTCATCTGCCTGGTGGCGATTATCCTGGCGATGGGAGTAACCGCCCTGATCGGCCAGAGCATGGGCAATTGGCTCCTGCCAAAGAGCCAGAAGACCACTGCCAGCCAGCAGTCATCGACGCAGGGTGGGCCCATGAGGATGTTCGATCAGAACAGGCTATACAAGGCGGGCGGCAGGTTCAGCATGGGCGCCTCGAGCCAGAAACAGCAGGCCGCCAAGCTCAACGTCGTCTACAGGGGCTCGTTGTTCCTCTACGGGATACTGATACTACTCGGGATAAGCCTGGTGGGGATGGCAATCCCGGTTTTCTGGATTATCAGGTTGAGACCCGCGAGGGTCCTGAGCATGGAATGAGGTCGTGAAATGTCAGAGAAAGATGTCCTGAGCGTTAAAGACGTCAGCAAGACGTTCCAGGTGAAGGCGGGCGAGGTAAACGCTGTGGATTCGGTCAGCTTTACCGCCGGTAAGGGCGAAGTCACCGCTGTTGTGGGGCCGTCCGGCTCCGGCAAGACCACCCTGCTGTACGTCATCGGCTCGCTGGAGGAGCCCGAATCGGGAGAGATCGAGGTGGCGGGCCACGACATCCTCGACCCGGGGGCCGACCTGGTGCAGTACCGCCGTGAAAGCGTGGGTTTCGTTTTCCAGTTCTTCAACTTGATCCCCACCCTAACCGCCCTGGAGAACGTGATGCTTCCTATGGACATTGCCGGTGTCCCGGTGGATGACCAGGACCGGCGGGCATCCGAGCTCTTGGAGAAGATGGGGATAGAAGGCAGGCTCCTCAGGGCTAGGACAAATAAGATAAGCGGAGGCGAGAGCCAGAGGGTGGCGATAGCGAGGGCGCTCGCCAACGACCCGGACGTCATCCTCGCCGACGAGCCGACCGGGAACCTGGACACGGCCACGGGCAAGACGGTTGTGGAAATCCTGAGCAAGCTGGCGCACGAGAACGGCAAGTGCGTCCTCATGGTGACGCACGACGAGAGCATACTGGATGTCTCGGACCGGGCGTTCCACATGACGGACGGGCGCCTGAGCGAGATCCATGCTTAAGGGGTCCTCCGCCGTTATCGCTCGGGAAAGGGAAATATGAGGGGTTGGAGATGAAAAGAGTAACTTGGCTGATCGTGGTCGTTTTCTTCGCGGCCGGACTCCTGTCTTTCGCCGGCTGTCGTGGGTCTAAGACTTCGAGCAGCGGTACTAAAGGCAAGGTAACAGAGGCCTCGCTCGGGGTGCCGATCTACCCCGGTGCTACGAAGCAGGACGTGACAAACGGCATGCCCGCGCCGGGATCCGGGACGAACGGACCGCCGCCGGACGGAGGCCAGTACAACTCGAGCAATTCGGGCTCGATGCCACCGCCCGGGACGAGCGCGACTCAACCGCCGGGGAACCAGTCCGGCACGAACGGGCGGAATCCGATGACGGGGCGGAGGCCGTGGAATATGACAATGCTCTGGACGCCGGATTCGACGAGTACAGTGGCCGCGTGGTACAAGGAGCGACTCTCCGGTAAGACCGGGTTCGCGGAAGTCACGCCTTCCGGCCCTCAGGGTTCGGATCAGGGCACGGCGTCCGTGACGTACACGTTCAAGTCTGGTGATACCACCAAGACCGTGATGATTCGTGAAAACAAGATGGACGACAAGGGGGGCACGCGCATAGCTATAGGCGATCTTCCAGAGGGGATGCCTGCTGGCTCCAACGGGTAATCAGGGTCAGTAGCTGTGTATATAGGAGGAGAATGAAGACAATGGACGAGAACCAGAGAACATGGCAGACGCCGGGTCCATCAGGTGTGGGAGGCACGGGGCCCGGTGCTTATAGAGTCCCCGGTCCAGGTGGCGGGGCGCCGGTGCCACACGGTACTATGCCCCCTTTTGCCCCGCCGCCTTCTCACCGGGGTGGCAAGAGGAGAGGTGGCTGGGGCAAGACAATTGTGGCGGGCATTATCGGCGCACTTCTCGTGCTCCTGGTGATGCCGCTGACCTTCGGGGTCAACCCGTACGACCTGGTCAGGGGCAAGTTGGGGAAGGTGGAGAAGCTCGAGGAAACGAGCGTCTCCAAGCAGGTATCCAACGTTGTCAGCGCGACGCAAGGAACGGGCGGAGTTACGACGATCGCCAAGAAGGTGACACCTTCGATCGTGAACATCGACGTACGGATAACCTCGCAGGAGACGCCCTTCTTCAACACCGGACAGCAGGGGGGTACCGGCTCGGGTGTCATCTACACTTCTGACGGTTACATTATCACCAACAACCACGTAGTCGCTGATGCCCAGGACATCACAGTGACGCTTGCGAGCGGGCAGGAGCTCAAGGCAAAGAAGGTCGGCACCGACCCGGAGAACGACATCGCCGTTGTCAAGATCGACAAGACCGGCCTGCCGGCGATCACCGTTGGCGACTCGGACAATCTTGAGGTCGGGCAACTCGTGGTCGCGGTCGGAAGCCCGCTCGGTTTCGAGCAGACAGTGACGGCGGGTATTATCAGCGCGCTTCACCGCAACGTGACGGCGGGGGACGGAAGTGGCCAGGTGAGCACCCTGACCGACCTTATCCAGACCGACGCGCCGATTAACCCCGGAAACTCCGGCGGCGCGCTATGCGACTCGAGCGCGAAGCTCATCGGCATCAACGCTGTCATCGCGAGCCAGTCGGGAGGCTCCGAGGGAATCGGTTTCGCCATACCAATCGACACCGTCAAGAAGGTGGCGGATGACCTCATCGCGGGCCGGTCGGTATCGCACCCGTACATCGGTGTACAAGGCCAGACCATAAGTACTGACATCGCGAGCCGGTACGGCCTTCCCGTGACCGAGGGCGCGTACATCTCGAGCGTCGTGTCCGGAAGCCCCGCCGACAAGGCGGGGCTGAAGGGCGGTGACATCGTGGTCACCGCGGACGGCCAGCCGGTCAAATCCATGGACGACCTCATTGCGGTGGTCCGCAAGAAGAACGTCGGGGGCAAGGTCACTGTGACCTTCTATCAGGGCAGCGACAAGAAGACAGCAAATATGGCTGTGGTGGAGAAGCCAAAGAACCTCGGGTAGCATATACACTCCGTGAAAGAGATATCTCGAGTGTGCCACGTCCGTCAAGGTGGTGTAAGTTCTCACCGTACCAACCTTCTCCAGTCTACCAGCTAGCTTAGCTGGCCATCGGCAACGCTGCTTTCACCTCCTCGACTTCCAGAAGAACGTTGTTTACCTTCTCGAGCGATTCCCTGCTCATGTACCTGCGCGCCACCTGCCACTCGTCGTGCTGCTCGGCGAGCACGGCTCCGACCAGGCGGATCACCGCGTTCCTGTTAGGGAAGATGCCCACCACATCGGTCCTTCTCCTGACCTCGCGGTTGAGCCTCTCCAGCGGGTTGTTGCTCCAGATCTGCCGCCAGTGCTCCTTTGGGAAAGCGGTGAAGGCGAGCACCTCCTCCGCGGAGTCTGCGAGCAGAGATGCCGCCTGGGGGAACTTGCCCTCGAGTTGCTCGACAACGTTAGCGTGCTGCGCCCAGACCGACTCGGAGTCCGGCTGCGCGAAAATGGAGCGCACCAGTGTGGCCACCAGACCCTGGGCGCTCTTTGGCACGCGGCATAGCAGGTTGCGCATGAAGTGCGTGCGGCAGCGGTCCCAGACGGCCCCGGGGAAGGTCGCGGCAATCGCGTCTTTCAGTCCCGGGTGGGCATCGGAGGTTATGCAGGCGACTCCTAAGAGCCCGCGGGCTTTCAAGTCGCGAAGGAAGCTCGTCCAGCAGGCGCCGTCCTCGCTCGTGAAGACGTCCACTCCCAGGACCTCCCTGTGCCCGTCGGCGTTCACGCCGATAGCGATGACGGTCGCCACGTTCACGATCCTTCCGCCCTCGCGCGACTTCTGAACCAGGGCATCAAGCCACAGGTAGGGATAGGGGCCGGCGTCCAGCGGCCTGTTCCTGAACGATTCCACCATCTCGTCAAGTGACTTTGACATCTTGGAGACCTGGGACTTGGATATCCCCTCGATTCCAAGCGTCTTGACGAGCTTGTCCACGCGCCTGGTGGATACGCCTGCCAGGTAGCAGTCGGCGACGACCGCGATGAGCGCCTTCTCCGCCCTCCTGCGCGGCTCAAGGAGCCACGAGGGGAAGTAGCTTCCCTGGCGTAGCTTGGGCACGGCGAGATCGATCGTGCCCGCTCGTGTGTCCCACTGCCGGGACCGGTAGCCGTTTCTCTTGTTGGTCCGATCGGGGCTCTTCTCGTTGTAGCCGGCGTTGCACACCGACTGGGCGTCAGAGTCCATGAGCGTCTCGGCGAAGATGCGTAGTATCTCCTGCAGAATGTCGGCGTCCGCTTCCTCAACAGCCTGCCCAGGGATTCCGCTTCGGCCTACGGCCTCGCTCCATCCCTGGGCAAACCACGTACTCCCACCTCTTTACATCAGGGACTTACACCACTAGCGTGGACTCTAACCTCCTCGTCTGGTCTATGACGAGCATGTCGTAACGGGAATCGGCGAGCTTCCGGACATTGTTACCTTCTTCCTGGCTTTGGATCTGGTAGGCGAAGAACCTGATGTCCTTGAGCGTGCCTTCGACACCGCGATGACCTGTCCGCACCGTCTTCGGTCCGCACCCCGGGGCCAGGGCCATCATCGAAAAGAGCGCCGCAATCAGGCCGAACAATAAAGGTCTTCGAAATCTCATTGTCAACCGGGCTCTTTCGTTCCCGTTATTTCCTCAAAATAAGCAGCGCGATACCGCCCTTCCCGGAGTACTTCTATGAGCTCTCTATCATTCCCGGGTTCGTCCTCGAAAACTGTCAGGCACCTCCCCAGGTGGCTCACGTGGTGCGCGTCGCTTCCTCCAACCCCGAACAGGCCGTACTTTTTCCTTATCCACTCCGCCTGGTCGTTGCCCTTTTTCGTTATCAGGCCGTTACGGGTCTCGATAGCGACTATAGCCTCGAGGAGCTCCTCGGAGAGCTCTTGCCGGTGCTTGTGCCGGACGTCGAGGCCGCGGCACGGGTGGGCGGGGATGATAATCCCTCCCGCCTTTTCCACCTCCCGCTTCAAATCCTTAAACGGGGACAGGTAGTAGCGCACGTTATCCTCCCGGCCGAACACGAGCATATCCCCGAGCTCCGTGAAGACCTCCATGCCGCGGAATACCACGAACCCCCTCTCGCGGGCGTAATCGTGGACCTCCTGCGCTCCCTTGTAAGTGGAATGTTCCGTGACCGCGACCGCGTCGAGCTTCAGTTCGCGGGCCCTGTCAATAAGCTCCTGCGGCTTAAGCGACGAGCAGCGGGAAGAGACGTTCGTATGAACGTGCATGTCAACAATCATTGCCTGACCTCGGCGGCTTGAATCCACGGCATCTGACTTCGCCGTGCCCGGGCCATTTTATACCATAAGGACCGGTGCTTTCATTGACGCGCCTACCTGCCGGCGAGTGTAACCAGGACCACCCTCTTGACGCGATCACCTGGGAGCCGGGAACTCGGAATGAGACGGGAAAGCACCCCGCTTCCGGACGGCTCAATAATCAATAAGGTTGACAGGTCACCCGGATTGCGTATATGAATTGGACGCCAATTTCTGTATACTTGTCTTGGAGGGACATGGCTTTTTAGGTAAAAGCGATGCCATCGCTTCAGGGGTTTTACAGAACAACAGGGGCTTGGCCTTGTTGTTACTTGATTTTGTACTTGACGGGGATATATATTAATCCTAGAATCCTAGGTCAAAATAACATAACCCTCCTAGCCAGGGGTTATAAATAGAAAGCCTTTTGGGTTCCTAGAAAGAGGGGTGAGGTTACTTGGAAAGGTTAAAGGGGTATCAAAGGGGTATGATCCTTGCTGGGATCCTCGGGGTGGTGGCCTTCTTCTGGATATGGCTCTACCAGTACATCGGGGGTAACGGCTACTGGGCTGCGCTGGTGGCCTTTGCGGTGTACGTGGCCTCCGGCTCCAGGCCCAGGAAGCTTCCGAAGATGGTCCTGGGAGGGTTGCTGGGCGCGCTGTTCGGCTTTATCACCTACGCCTTCTCCATGCTCGTCTTCCCCACCTACGCGATCATCTCCGCGGCGATAGCCGGGGCCATCCTGCTCATGGTAGGCGCGCTGGTGAGCTTGCGCAGCATGAACGACCTGCTGCCCATGACGGTGGTGGGATGGGGCTGCTTCATGGGCGCCATGCTCCGCTACGAGTTGCTCATCAGCACCAAGACCGTCTGGGCGATGCCCAAGACCTTCTCCACCTTGTTCGGAGTGATACTCTCGCTCATGGTGGGACTGCTCCTGGGAGCCCTTGTCGCAACACCCCTGCTGGGGACCGCCAAGCCGGCGGGCGAATTAGGAAAGGAGGGAAGAGCAAGATGAGTAGACTTACAAAGAACATCTCCAAGATACTGGCGTGCGCCCTGCTTCTTGCCCTGATCTTTCCCCTCGTGAACCTGGGGGGTGACTCCCTGGCCACGAACAGCGGCCAGGTGAAGGTACAGGACCACCAGTTCATCGTGGTGGAGCAGGACCCCTCCGGCAAGCCGGATCTGGTGAGGGTGGTTGACTGGCTCGCCCTGAAAGGCGACGGAACCGTGGACGTCAAGAGGACCACCGGGCTCAAAAAGCCCCCCTTGATCCAGAACCTGAAAGGGTTCTCCGCCCCCGAGGTGAAGGACGACACGATCACCTGGAAGGGCCTGAAGGCCAACGGTACCGTCAACGTCAGCAACGTCATCAGCCAGAACGTCCTCGAGAAGGAGGACCTCACCGAAAGCGCAATGACGGAGAAGGTCCCCCTCAAGGTGCGCTACAGCTACTACCTGGACGGGAAAAAGGTTAAGGACTTGAAGGACATAGCGGGCAAGAGCGGTAAGTTCCGCCTCGAGTGCTACATGAAGAACCTCTCCAAGAAGAAGGAGATGGTCACCTACACCGACTCCACCACCGGTGAGCGCAAGACCGAGGTAGCAGAGACCCACCTGCCCCTCGTCATAACCCCCATGGACTGGTACTTCGACAACGAGGTCTTCTCCAACGTCAAGACGGACCCGACTGTTATCATCAGCTACATCCCCACCGACTACCAGTTGAGCTTTGTGGCACCCCTTTTCCCGCCCGCGACCGAGGTTGACTACACCATCTGGTTGGAGGCCGACGTCAAGAACTTCTCGATGAAGCCGTTGTCCCTGACCTGTGCCTTCGTCTTCCCCAAGACTAACCAAGTGGACCCCATCCCCCAGTTCCAGGCGGGGCTCGCCCAGCTCTACGGTGGGGTCGCGCAGCTGGGGGCAGGGCTCGGCCAGATGATAACCGGCCTCGGCTCCCCGGGAATGTCACAGACCCTGATCTGGGGCATCAGCCAGTTAACGGGTGGGCTGGAACAGCTCGCCGACCCCGGGGCCGGTCTTCCATTCGCCGAGTCCATGATAAGGACGCAGTTCATCCCGGGCGCTGAGACATTGCTCGCGGGGCTCGGTTCAAGCGAGAACGCCACTTCCCTGCTCGGCGGCATGAACCAGATATTCAACGGGCTTTCGCAGATGCAGACCGGTATCGGCACAGCGGAGACCCCGGACACCCTGCTCTACGGTGCCAACGCCATCACCGGCGGCCTCAACCAGACAGCGGCCGGCATCGGGAGCACCAGCACGCCCGGCACCCTGCTCTACGGCTCAAACGCAATAGCAGGCGGCCTCACGCAGATGACGGCCGGTATCGGCAGCGCAACCACTCCCAACACGCTGCTCTACGCCATGACCGTAATCAATGCAGGTATCGGCGACCCGACCACCCCCGGGACCTTGCTCAACGGGTTGGCTCAGGTACGTACGGGATTAACAAACCCGTCTGCTACTGATACCGCCGACTACGGCCTAAAGGAGGGGCTGGATGCGATAGCGTTATCGCTGTCAGAGCCGGGAGGATTGATTGATAAGACAGCGCCAGTAGATCTAGTCATCTCAGGTCAACCCGGGAATATATATACCGCGCTAAATAGTACTACTGTAGGTCTTAAAGCATTTACCAATTTTGTATACGGCTACTTCATATACGCTTACGCCAGTGTGCCAACGGCCACCTACTATCGAGATAAATATTTGGCTCTTATACAAGGCCTTAGTGATGGAATCACTGGTTCGGATCCGACAGAAAACATTTACGGCGGGGCCCAGTATTTGCTGGCCACTCTAGAAGACGCCATGCTCCCGGGTGTGGCAAAGCTTGTCGGCGGGGTGGACCAAATAACGGCCGGTTTCGGAAGCGCCACCACGCCCGATACCATTCTCTACGGAGTCAACGCCGTGATAGGCGGCCTCACCGGGATACAGGCCGGCATCGGCAGCCCCACCACGGAAAACACCCTGCTCTACGCCGCCAACGCCATCACCGGCGGCCTCATGCAGGTACAGGGAGGTATCGGCTCAGCGGAGACCCCGAACACCCTCCTCTTCGGCACAAACGCGATCACCGGCGGCCTCACGCAGATGCAGGGGGGCCTGGGCAGCGCCACCACGCCTGACACCCTGCTATACGGGGCAAACGCTATCTATGGAGGCCTGAGCCAGATCAAGGGAAGCGTGAGCACGGGCAGCCAGGCGAACCCGGGACTTCTCGAGGGACTGGAGCAGCTCGGCAGCGGCCTGAGTCAGGCGGTGACGGGGTTAGGCTCCGCCTCGAACCCCAATTCGCTGATCGGTGGTTCAACCCAGATCAACAGCGGGCTAGAGCAGCTAAAGGCGGGCATCGTGCAGGCCACCACCCAGGGCACCGACGTCATGAAGGCGGGACTGGCCGACAGCCTCAAGGAGCTGGACCTCACCGTGGGAGAGCTCGAGGCGATAGCTCAGAGGGGCGATAAGTTCGACACCTTCCTGGGGAGGGTGAAGAACAAGGGCTCCACGAGCGACATCCGCTTCCTGCTCCAGACTAAGCCGGTGCAGAACCCGAACCAGAACAACGGCTGGCTAATTGCACTGGTCATAGCGCTCATCGGCGCGGCCGCCCTCGTGGTGCTGGGCCTGTTCGCCTTCAAGAAGTACGCATAGGATATACAACAGACGACAAACCGAGGGGTGGGGCCCGTGCCCCACCCCTTCTCTTTTGCCTTGTTAGCGGCTTTGCCCCGGAATAGTAACCTCTGAAACTGGCTCGACGCCGTTCAGGAGCGCATCCGCGGCGCGTACCCCGCTCTCGATGGCAGTCGGCACGCCCCCCGTGAAGAGCCAGGACAACGCCTGGTGTCCCGCCATGTACAGTTCGCCCACAGGTGTGCGCACCAACTCGCGGAGCGCGTAGTCACGGCTGTCGCGGTAGTCCTGGGACCAGCCCGCGACCGCGCCGTCGTACCTCCCGCCACACTCTTGAAAAGTCAGCGGAGTAGCCACGTCCATGACGGTTATCGCATCAGCCAACCCGGGGGCGAGTTTTGACACTTCGGACACGACAGCTTCAGCCAGCCGCAACTTATAATCCGTGTAACCGGGACTCCTCCGTCCGTTCTCACCCCGGAACTTCGCGAAGTGGCCATAGTCGACCAGCACCCTTATCACCATGACCGCTCCCCCCTCCGGCGCAAGCCCGGGGTCATCATCGCTCCAGAGGCTCACCTCCAGCTCCTGGGCGGCGAAGTCGCCCGGGTCGATCTCCTCTGATGACCGGTCAAGATCGTCGGCTCCCCCACCGCCGCCCCTGTAGATGACCCTGCTCGCGTCCTTGAAAGCGGAGAGGTCAACCCTGTCCGCACCCAGGCCGAGGCAAACCTGGAACACCGAGGAGGTCTGGCGGGCCGCGGACACCGCACGGTGCCACCCGGGTGGGAGGTCCTCTTCATCCACCAGGTTCAAGAAAGTGGTCTTGAAGTCCGCGTTTGATATCAGGGCCGGCGCTTCGAGCTCCGTCCCGTCTTTGAGGACGACACCCTGCACTCTGCCGTCTCTGACCTTGATCCTTGACACCTCGTTTCGCAGCCTTATCTCGCCGCCGCCGGTAACCGCATCCGCCAGCCTCGCGCAGAAAGAGGAAAAGCCGCCCTCCGGATAGACGATACCCACGCCGCTCATCAAGCGCCACATCGCGGCAAGCAGGGGGAAGCCAGAGACAGGCTCGCGGGTGCCGATGCTCCCCAGTATGCGCCTGAGCCTGTCGTCCTTCACAACGTTTTTGATATACTCGCCCGCTGATACGTTCATATTGCTCGCTAAGCTCGCTCTTTCCAGCTCCGAGGCAACCTGCTCCACGTCCTTGAAGAAACGCCGCAGCCCCGCTTCCTCGGACGGGAAGAGACCCGCGAGCTCATCTATCAAAGTCGCATATGGCAGCGAGACGACCGCCTCGACGCCGAACGCCCTTATCTTAAAGTCAACAGGACGGCACTCGAGGCTACGACCCTGGTCCAATTCGCGGAGCGTGTCCCGCACGAGGTCGGGTGAGCTGAAACCGAGTGGGCCCATCGGGAAGGTGAAGCCTCTTTGGGTATATACATTAGCCGTGCCACCGTAGTGGCTGCTTTTCTCGAGCACCACGACCCGCAGGCCGGAGCGCGCCAACCGGGCTGCCGCAGACAGGCCGCCGACACCCGCCCCGATGACTACCGCGTCCCACTGCTCGGCCGTCACCACGACTGCACCCGCTTCTTCCTGAACGGACTTATCCGGATTGCGCCCGTCAGGTACTCTAGCTCGCAGCTGAAGCAGGTCTGGCAGTCTTCGCCGTAGCGGGCCTCAGACTTCTTTAGCTCGCTGTCGAGGCGGAACACATCCATGGGGCAGACCTCAACGCACGTCCCGCATACTTTGCATTTATGCGCGTCAACGAACTCGATCATGACCTGTCTTGTTTCCCGGGTTGATATCGGTAGCTCGAGAGCGGCACCGGTTCGAACTCGACGGAAGGCTTCCCGATCGAACCCTTGTCCACTATCGCGACTTTTTCTACGCCGCCCTCTTTCGCCGCTATAGCGGCCCAGAGGCCGGCGAGGCCGCTGCCGATTATCAGGAGGTCCGTGTCGAACATACCCACTATTCTACATGTTGGTACGATCTACCGATAAGAAGCCGCCGGCGTTTATGATTGCTTTGCATCCTTGTCAAACCAGAACTGGCGGAAGGAGTAGTTCTTCACGCTTTTTGCTAGCTTTGCTTGAAGTGTGTATACTTGTGCATATAGTATCTGAAACAGGAATAAGGGCTTCTAAAACAAGGGCTATCTAAGGGAAGGTGTGTTGAGGGAAAAACTGGTCTTCAACTCATTTTTATACTGGATTGTCTATTCCCGGTTTCTCTCCTTTAGTATCTCATTGGGTAATCCAGGAAAACCAGAATTCAGCGAAGAGTCTCGGATTTTCAGGGGGTGAAGGGATTGTTAAGTATTCGATGGAAAAGGGCGCTGGCGGTGCTCGCCACACTGACCATGATCTGCGCCCTGGTCGCGGTGTCCCTCGCGGGTAGCGCGGTCGGCAAGGCACAGGCGACCGACGGTAGTGGGAAGCTTTTCACCATCCTCCACACTAACGACGAGCACTCCGAGGTCATCCCTTACAACCTGGCCATGGATTATCCGGGGAACCCCACGACGGGAGGTTTTTCCCGGCTGGCCAAGGCCATAACCGACGTCAAGACCGCCAAAGCCGCTGCGGGCGAGCCGGTGCTGACCTTCGGCTCCGGCGACTGGTCCCAGGGTACCCTCTTCAGCTGGCTGGAGACGGCTGCGGCACCTGAGCTTTCCTTGATGCAGCAGATGGGCTACGACGCCGTGACCATCGGGAACCACGATATCGAGCTGGGCCCCGAGTACCTGGCGGGGGAGCTGGCAAAGGCCAGGGCTGCCGGGGTGAACCTGCCCGTACTTAGCTCGAACATCACCTTCTCAGACACCTCGAGCAAGGACGATACTCTCAAGAGTTTCTACTCCTCAACTGACAAGCAACGCTCTAATCTATATATCCAGCCGTACACGACCAAGACCCTCTCCAACGGGATAAAGGTCGGCATGTTCGGGCTCCTCGGGGTGGAGGCGGAGTTGGTGGCCCCGGGAGAGGCGCCGCTCAGTTTCGGGAACGTGGTGGGCGACCCCCAGGACCCTATCAGCTTCGTGAACCGGGTGGTCAAAGCCCAGAGCACGGTCGATACCCTGCGCAGCACGGAGCATTGTGACGTGGTGGTGTGCCTCAGCCACATGGGCACCTACGAGGAGAGGCAACTTGCCAAATTCGTACCCAGCATAGACGTGATCGTAGGGGGACACAGCCACGACCTGAACTACCCGCCCATTATCGAGGGCTCCGGCAATACAATCATCGTGCAGGCCAAGGCCAACACCGAGTACCTGGGCGACCTGGAGCTGCAGTACGACCCCAGCGTTACCAAAGGACCGAAGGTGACGGTGCGCAACGCCACCGCCATCCGCATGGACCAGAGCGTAGGGAACGTCCCCGCCATAGACGCCGTAATCAACAGCTACATGGCCGGCATCAACGCCCACCTGGCAGCCGGGCTCGGCAAGCCGGGCTTCAACTGCCTGGCTCCCTTCGCCGAGACCGATATGAACAACGACGGCGGCTTCCCCCTGAAGGACGGGCCGCCCATGAGAGAGACCAACCTTGGGGACCTGATAACGGATACCTACAAGTCGACGGTGAACCATATCGACCCAGCCCATCCCACCCCCATCGCCTTGGAGGCCAACGGGTTGATCCGGGCGGGGTTGGCGAAGGGGGCCACGGGGGTCTTCTCCTTTTACGACCTGTACCGGACCTTTCCCCTGGGCGGCAACCCGTACGCCCTCCCTGCACCGACACCGGGATACCCGTTGGTCAGCTTCTACCTGGTCGGGGCCGAGATCCAGGGCGTGATGGAACAGTTGCTGGTTATGAACCGCAACGACTTCTTCATCCAAATGTCCGGCATGAAGTACACCTATGACCCCAACGCCGCGAGCGGGCACAAGGTGTTGAGCGTGACCGTCGACAACGGCGCCGGGGGCTGGGACCCCATCAAGCCGGGGAGCCTCTACAAGCTGGCCACGGACTACTACACCGGGTCTTTCCTGTCCTTGTTCGGGCTCTATCCCCGGGGCCAGAACGGGGCCCAGCACAAGCCCCCCACCTACCCCGACCCGATGAAGGACTTCATCGTACCCACAGCAGCGGCGGGGCTGGCGGCCTGGCAGGCGCTGTACGGCACCGTGGCAGCCATGCCCGACCTGGACGGCGACAAACTTCCAAACATACCGCCGTCCTATTCCGCTAAGCAGGGGCGCATCACCCGGCTGGCCACCGCCTTCTACTTCGCGGAGGGGACCTGCCGCCCGGGCTTCGACCCCTACTTCTGCATACAGAACCCCGGCGGTACAGACGCCTCCGTAAAGATCACCTACATGAAAGGCGACACCAATTCAGACACCCAGACCCTTACCGTTGCCAAGAACTCCCGTTCCACCGTCGCGGTGAAGGACAAGCTGGGGGAGGGGAATGACACTGCCCACGACTTCTCGGCCAAGGTGGAGAGCACCAACTCACAACAGATAATCGTCGAGCGCCCCATGTACTTCAACTACAGGCCTGGGGATAAGAACTGGAACGGCGGCTCGGACGCTGTAGGAGCGTTTTCACCGGCCACCAACTTCTACTTCGCCGAAGGGACCTGCCGCCCGGGCTTCGAAACCTACTTCACTATCCAGAACCCCGGCAGTGAAGACGCCTCCGTGAATATCACCTACATGAAGGGCGACGGCACCACCGACACCCAGGCTGTCACCGTTATCAAGTACTCTCGTAACACTATAAGGGTGAAGGACAGGCTGGGAGAGGGGGACGACGCCGCCCACGACTTCTCGGCTAAGTTGGAGAGCATGGACGGAGTAGGCACCTACGCACAACCGATAATCGCCGAGCGCCCCATGTACTTCAACTACAAGGGCGTATGGACAGGCGGCCACGACGTGGTGGGAGCGCTTTCACCTGACACCGCCTTCTACTTCGCGGAGGGGACCTGCCGCCCCGGCTTCGACCCCTACATCTGCATCCAGAACACCGATAGCGCAGAAGCCCCGGTGAAAATCACCTACATGAAGGGCGACGGCACCACCGACTCCCAGACCCTCACCGTTGCCAAGCATTCCCGTTCCACCGTTGTGGTGAAGGACAAGCTGGGAGAGGGAAACGACGCCGCCCACGACTTCTCGGCCAAGGTGGAGTCGGTAAACGGTGTCCCCATCATCGCCGAGCGCCCCATGTACTTCAACTACAAGGGCGTATGGACAGGCGGCCACGACGTGGTGGGAGCGCTTTCACCTGACACCGACTTCTACTTCGCGGAGGGCACCTGCCGCCCGGGCTTCGACCCCTACTTCTGCATACAGAACCCCGGTGGTAAAGACGCCTCCGTAAAGATCACCTACATGAAGGGCGACGGCACCACCGACACCCAGACCCTCACCGTTGCCAAGAACTCCCGTTCCACCGTCGTGGTGAAGGACAAGCTGGGGGAGGGGGACGACACTGCCCACGACTTCTCGGCCAAGGTGGAGAGCACCAACTCACAAGAGATAATCGCTGAGCGCCCCATGTACTTCAACTACTCCGGAGGCTGGACCGGTGGTAGCTGCGTTGTGGGGTGCGTGCCCTAGAGGAAGCCGAACTGGAAGGGCCCCGGATTCCCGGGGCCCTTCTTCATTTTGCAGGCCGTTCAGCAAATTCAGGGTACGGCAGGATACTGACAGGGGTCACCAGCAGCTACAGTTTATATAGACATATACAGTCATACCCATGCTGTGCTATCCATTTAAGAAACAAGCCACTGCCCTTCACCTGATAAGATGTGTGTTGTCAAATTCTCTTGATTGAAGACTCGAGAGTCATCGCGACAGAGGGCGAAGATTCGCTCGAAGTGACGAATCTCGTCGGCCAGGCGCAGGGTCGGGAACAGGCTCTGCCTCATCGGGAACATAGACGTGACCCATACCCTTGTAGACGGGACCAGGGAAGAGGTGCAAGAGGAAGTCAAGAGAGCCGTCGGAGGCACCGAGGGCGGCGGCTTCATCCTGGCCCCGGCTCATACTCACGCTTCAATAAACGCACAGAGCCTGAGCTGGAGGCGACAAGGGATCTTGACCCGTAAAGACGGCAGGCTGTACGAACACTTGGCCACGGTCGTTCTGATATAATACCCGCACAGGTGTCGAAGAAGCGGAAAGGGGGAATCATGCCGGAAAGCGTATACAAGATCATTGAAATAGTGGGCTCAAGCCCGACATCATGGGAGGAAGCGGCCAAGGCCGCCGTGGAGACGGCGTCCGCGTCGCTGAAGGACCTCCGGGTCGCCGAGGTGACAAAACTCGATTTGAAAATCGAGGACGGGAAGATAGCCGCATACCGCGCCAGGGTAAACGTCTCCTTCAAGTACCTTGGAAAAGAAGACTGAAGTACGCCGAGTTTACGGTATTGGTAGCCGCTGGCGCTGCAGCGCCAGCGGCTTCCTCGTTCAAGAACAATACGAACTGCGTTTCCTCACTGCAAATCGCACCTCTAAATATCTTAATAGACATTGGTCCGGGTATTTACGGAGGTTGCAGATATGAAACCGGAATTCCGGTTAATAATGGGCGAAGCGCAGGAAGCGGGGGAGGGCCCCGCAACCGGGTTTGCTCCGGGCACCGACGATTTCCTCCTCGATGCTTACTCCCGTGCAGTTATAAGCGCCGCGGATAAGGCAAGCCCGTCGGTTGTTAACATCTCGGTGGCCCAGAGAGCCCGGTGGAAGGGCAGGGCGAGCTCCTCTCCCGGAGAAGCGCAGGGGACCGGCTCCGGCCTGATATTCACCGGTGACGGGTTCATCCTCACCAACAGCCACGTGGTCCAGAATACCAAGAAGCTGGAAGTCACCCTCGCCGACGGCAGGTCCTGTCAGGCGGACATCGTGGGCGACGATCCTGACACCGACCTCGCGGTCGTCAGGATAAGCGCGACGGAACTTACCCCCGCCGAATTCGGGGACTCCCATCTTTTGAAAGTGGGCCAGCTCGTCATCGCGGTAGGGAATCCTTACGGCTTTCAGTGCACGGTAACCGCCGGCGTCATAAGCGCGCTCGGCCGCTCGCTGAGGTCAAGCTCGGGGCGGCTGATCGATGACGTCATCCAGACCGATGCAGCCCTCAATCCGGGAAACTCGGGAGGCCCTCTTCTGACCTCGGCGGGCGACGTCATCGGTATCAATACCGCCATCATCCTCATGGCCCAGGGGCTGTGCTTCGCAATAGCGATTAACACTGCGAAGTTCGTGGCCGGTCGGCTGATAAAACACGGGAAGGTCAAGCGAAGCTATCTCGGTGTCGCGGGCCAGAACACGCCCCTTCACCGCCGCGTGGTCCGCTTTTTCGACCTCCCTGTCGAGAGCGGCTTCATGGTCACCTTCATCGAAAGCTACAGCTCGGCAAAGAGGGCGGGCCTTCGGGAGGGCGACATCATCGTAGGTTACTGCGGCCACCCGATATCGAGTGTCGACGACCTGCACACGCTCCTGACGGAGGAACAGATCGGGGTCAAGAACACCCTGACAGTGATTCGCCGCACCGAGAAGACAGAGCTCGTGATAGTTCCAGAGGAAAGAAAGGCCGTCTAAGACCTCAACGGGCGAATCTGTTACATCGGAATCCCCTGTGAGGAGTATATAATATTAGCCAGCCGGGCCCTCAAGAAGCAGGCAAGAACACTGACTCAGTCGAAGTAAGCGACAATCTTATCTGTGAAGCGCGAAAGGATGCAGACCAGGGGAGGTAATGATGCTTTGTAAGGAGTGCGGCAAGGAACTTGATCCGGGTGACACCAACTGTCCACACTGCGGAACGCCTCAAGAACAGGGGGCAGCGTCCGAACAGGATCCGCCGGGGGTTGAGGCACCGGCTACGGTTCCGCCGGTAGCAAAGCCAAAGAAGAAATGGCTGGTACCTCTTATCGCGGTGATCGGCGTTCTGGTCGTTGCGGCGATCGTCCTTGTGCTCGTCTTTGTCGTCTTCAAGGGATCGTCGCCCGACAAGACCGTCAAGCAGTTCTTTACAGAATTCGAAAAGAAAGACGCCGCTGGAATAACCGCCCTCGTCGACCCCGAATCATTCAAGCAGGCATCCGGCTCGGAGGGGGCGTTTAAGGATATCTTGAAGAAAAACATGCCCCAGGGGTACTTAAGATTCGAGAATCTCGTATTTGATACCTCTATCAAGGGAAATGAAGCGACGGTAACCCTAACAAAAGGAACCGTCAAGCAAAAAGACAAAAGCGGGAAGGTCGTATCGGCGACCGTGACCGAGGCCGGGGTCCAGACCACCTACTACCTCGTGAAGAGGGACGGCAAGTGGTACTTCGGGAAAAAGACGTTTCTCGGTTTCTGGGCAAAATATGACCTTCAAGATGCGGACAAGTCGCTTGAAAAGCTGAAGTCCGACATCGACGCGACGGGCGGTGAAATCGACAGTTTCTTCTCCACCCTGAGCGAAGGCGTGTTGAGTTATCAAGGGCTCAATCAGAAGTATAAGGAAGGCTCGGCGGACTTCATAGATACGCTCAACGGCCTCTCAAAGAAAGCGGAAGCCACCAAGTCCATGTACAAGAGCATCAGCGACATGGAAGGTGCGGCGGATTACAAGAAGTACGCGGCCCTGCGAGAGCAGCAGGTCGATGACATCATCAAGATGTTGGACGCGTACCAGAGGGACCTGAAGGAATTCGGCGATTTTACGGGCAATTTGGCCGCAAACCCCCAGACCAGTCCAGCTGTGGCCACGCAGGGGCTCACCGCTATCCAGAACAAGTACACGGGTGAGCTCCAGGCGCTGGGCAACGAATACGATGGCCTTGATCAAGAGGCCCAAGGCCTTAAGAGCAAGCTGGGACTTTGATGCGGGTAACGTCATTTAGGCCGGGCTAAACTTCATTTAGGCCGGGCTAAACATAAGCTCATGCTTTAAAGAGCGGCGCCAGCCAGGAGTGTGAACCATGTTAGATCTTCTCATCCGCGGCGGTGAGGTAATCGACGGGACCGGCAAGAAAGTGTTCTCGGCAGACGTGGGAGTACAGGGAGACCGGATAGTCGAGGTCGGCAGGGTCTCCGACCCGGGGGCGGCAAAGGTCATCGAAGCAAGCGGCAAAAAGGTGTGCCCCGGGTTCATCGACATCCATTCACACAACGACCTCTATGTTATCCGCAATGATTACAAGCAGCTCTTTGAACCGTACCTCCGGCAGGGGATGACAACGTGCGTGTCCAACAACTGCGGCTGGTCGGCGGCCCCCTGGCCGAGGGAACAGTCGGACCTGATGAGCGCGACGATCCGCAACATGGGCATCCCCAAGGACGTCGAGCCCCGGTGGGAGACGCAGAGGGAGTTTCATACTTACCTCAAGGGGCG
>Ga0066798_10000388_pt1 | contig 23567 bp, 20 predicted proteins | sample PersoiDNA2013203_FD_70961 | JGI IMG/M metagenome (GOLD analysis project Ga0066798, IMG submission 70961) | Permafrost soil microbial communities from the Arctic, to analyse light accelerated degradation of dissolved organic matter (DOM) -... | ecosystem: Environmental > Terrestrial > Soil >... | reverse complement strand
GTCAAGCCGCGCTGACCGAACGCATCGGCACGTTTGCCGCCATCGGCGCCGAACGCCCCGAACGTTTTGCCGTGGTGCGGCTGCGCTGTGCCGCTACTGCCGTGGTCGCGGCGCTGGCTGCACACCTATTGTTGCCGCTGCAACGCACGGCCGGTCGCGTGCTGGTGGCGATTCCGGCGTTCTCGACAGTGCTCGATTTCATTGACGCAGGCGCGCCATGAGTGGCTCCGCCAATCTGGCATCGGTCGCCACCATTGCCGTCGGGACTGCCGGAAAACTGGCCTTCATCGGTCTCGACCATGCCTTGCAGGAGACCCCGGTCAGCTTCGGTCAACTCAACCGGCAGGCGGACGCCATTGCGCGTGCGCTGCTGGCGCGCGGCTATGCCCAGGGCGAGCGGGTGGCCATTCTGGGCGCCAATTCGGTGGCCAGCATTGCCGTCATGTTAGGCATCATGCGCGCGGGCCTGGTGGCGGTACCGGTCAACTATAAATTTCCCAAGGCGCTGGTGGAATACATCATCGCCGACAGCGGTGCACGTCTGCTGTTTTGCGATACCGCTTCGCGGCCGCTGGCGCCGCAAGCGTTAGCAGCGGTGCTGCTCGATGAGGTCGCGCAACTGGATGGCTTCATCGGCCAGTCATGGCTGGCGGAGACACCGCAGGATGCACCGTTCCTTGCTTTCGCACCGCAAGGCGAGGAGACGGCAATGATTCTGTATACCTCCGGCTCGACCGGCAAGCCCAAGGGCGTGCTGCTCAGCCATGCAAGTCAGTTGTGGGTGGTGAACGCACGTCTGCGCGCCACGCCACTGGCCGATGAGCGCGCGCTCATCGCCGCGCCCCTGTATCACATGAATGCCCTGGCGCTGGTGTGGCTGACGCTGGCCAGCGGCGGCACGGCGGTATTGCTGCCGGCATTCAGCGCCGCTGCCTACATTCGTGCCACCGAACGCTATCGCTGCACCTGGTTGACGGCGGTGCCGCCGATGATCGCCATGATGCTGCGTGAAGACACCTTGCTGGCGCAGGCAGACCTGTCGTCGGTAAGCGTGGTGCGCATGGGGTCGGCGCCGGTCAGTCAAAGCCTGCTGGGCCAGATCCGGCGCTTGCTGCCGAATGCAAAGATCATCAATGCCTATGGCACCACCGAAGGCGGACCGGTGGTGTTCGGTCCCCATCCGGCCGGGTTGGCCAGCCCGGTACTGGCGGTCGGCCATGCCCACCCGCAGGTGGAAATACGGCTGCGCGCCGCCGATGGCACGCTGGCCCAACAGGGGGTGCTGGAGCTCAAGAGTCGCGGCCTGATGAGCGGTTACCACAATCGCCCCGATCTGGCGACGCCGTTCTCGGACGACGGTTTCTATGTCACCGGCGATGTGTTCCGGCGCGATGAGCAGGGCTTCTACACCTTTGTCGGGCGCAGCGACGACATGTTCGTCAGTGGCGGCGAAAACATCTATCCCAGCCAGGTCGAACGCGTGCTGGAGCAGCATCCGTCGGTACAGCAAGCCTGCGTGGTGCCGGTGGAAGATGCCATCAAAGGCTACAAGCCGGTGGCTTACGTGGTGTTGCGCGACGGCGCTAGCCTCAATGAAGCGCAGCTCAAGGCCTTCACGCTGGCGCATGCGGCGGCCTATCAGCATCCGCGCAGCATCTGGTTCATCAGCGCCTTGCCGCTGGCCAGTACCAACAAGATCGATCGCACCGCGTTGCTCAACGATGCTGCCAGTCGCCTGGCCAATCACGCGGCAACGGCATTCTGAGTGGTGCCCGGCTTTATTTTTATGTCTCTGTAAAGGATATGTTCATGTTTGCTTCTTCTGTGCCGCTGTCATCACGATTGCGTTTGAAACTGCCGCTGTCGCTGCTGCTGTCGTTACCACTGAGCGTCACCCTGGCGCTGGCGAGCGCACCCGCTCAAGCGCTCGACGAGGTCAGCATCGCGCTGGCGATTCCGCTGGCTGTGCATGACGGCGCTCCCTACGCTGCCGCCGAAGAACTGGGGCTGTTCAAGGAGCAAAATCTGGCGGTCAAGTTGCTGGTTTTTCAGGGCGCCGGGGCCTTGTTGCCACAGGTGGCGACCAAGCGGGTCACGTTCGGTTATCCGGTGTCGGAACCGGTGATTTCGTCGTATTTCAACGGCAAGGACCCGCTGCCACTGCGTTATTTCTATAACGGCACACCCAGCCAGACCATGGAATATGCCGTGCTGGCGGACTCTCCCATCAAGACCTTGCAAGACTTGAAAGACAAGCACATCGGCGTTGGTGCGCTGACCTGGGGCACCATTCCTAACAGTCGCGCGGCGCTGCGGGTCGCCGGTCTGGAGCCGGGCAAGAATGTCGATTTCGTCGCCGTCGGCACGCTCGGCTCGGGCTTTCAGGCGCTCAAGAGCGGCAAGGTCGATGCGCTCAATTTCAACAGTAGCTGGCATGACCAACTGGAGTTTTCCGGTACTGCCATCCGCCGCATCGCCTATCCGCCGGTATTCCAGGAAACGCCCGGCAACGGCTTCATTGCCCACGTCGACACCTTCCGCGACCATCCCGACCTGATCCGCCGTTTCGGCCGCGCCTATACCGAAGCCCAGGTCATCTGCGAAGCCAATCCGACCTATTGCGTGCAGGCCTTCTGGCGCCAGCACCCGGAGACCAAACCGGCTGACGCCACTGGCAAAGGCTTGACCGATGCGCGCAATCTGCTGCTGCGTCGCCTCAGGACCACCATGTACTTCGCCGACGGCAAGCCGCGCAAGGCCGGTGAATACAATCTCAAAATCATCCGCGAGGCCATTGCGGCGATGGCCAAGGCAGGGGAGTTTCCGACTGCCGATGTTCCGGTCGAGAAGATTTTTTCCAATGAATTTGTGACCGCCTTCAGCGAATTCGACAAGGCTGCGCTGATCAAACGTGCGCAGGAACTCAAATGAGCGCCGTCTTGCACATCGATTTACCGGATGCGCTGATCGATGCGCCGCGCCACATCAGCGCCACCGGTCTGGCAATCGGGCGGGCCACACTCAGCGCCAGACTGGCGGCGGCCGATGGCAGTGTCTGGGAAAGCCATGCCGGGTTCGATATCGATGCCAGTGGTCAGCTCTCGCTGGAACGCGATGCCCCGGTTTCCGGCGACTGGCAGGAGGCCGATCCGATGGCGCTGGTGTGGGCCATGCGCCAGTTGCAGGCACCGACCGCACCCGAGCTCAGTGAAAGTCTGGCGCCCTTGCGCATTGAACTGGCGCTGCGCGATGCCGCTGGTGCAAGTGTGACCGGGTGGTTCCTGCAACGCTTCATGGCAACCGGCGTCACCCGCACGGAAGTGGTCGAGAAGGATTTCTCCGGCACGTTGTTTCGCGCAGCCGGTGCAGGCGCAGCCCCGGCGGTGGTGGTGCTCAACGGCTCCGGCGGCGGCACACCCGAACGCGCCGCTGCCTTGTATGCTGCACGCGGTTACCACGCGTTGGCGTTGCCGTATTTCAAGGCGCCCGGCCGACCCGATGTGATCTCCGACACGCCGCTGGAATACTTTGAAACCGCGCTGGACTGGCTGGCCGCCAGCGTACAGCCGAAAGCCGGCTTCATCGCCGTGTCCGGTACCTCGCGCGGCGGTGAGTTGTCCTTGTTGCTGGGGGCGTATCTGCCGCAGCGGGTGTCGGCGGTGATTGGCTATGTGCCCAGCGCCGTGGTGCATGGCACCTTGCGTGCCGGTCGGCCCGATCAGCGCCGCGATGCAGTGGCGTGGACCTGGCGCGGCGCGGCCTTGCCGAATGCCTGGCATGGCAATCCGCAGGCCGACTGGACTGCGTTCGACACGCCACCGGTAGAAGGTGCGGCGATCCGTCAGGCGCCTGCGTTTGACAGCATTGAGCGTGATCCAGCGTTCATTGCCGCGGCGCGCATTCCGGTCGAGCGCATTCGTGGACCGGTACTGCTGCTGTCTGGCGACGATGACGGATTTTGGCCATCGACGCGCTATGCCGACCAGATCGTCGCCGACCTCAAGGCGCGCAAGCACGCGTGGCCAGCCGAGCATGTGCACAATCGCGGCGCCGGTCATGCCATTGCCTATCCGTATGTACCGGCCACCCAGATTGCCAAGATTCATCCCGTGGCTGGCGTGCTCCTCAGCGGCGGCGGTACGGCGGCTGCCAATGCCAGGGCCAGCCGCGATAGCTGGGACCGCATTCAGGCGTTTCTGGCGGCTGCGGTTGCGGCAGCGGACATCAGTGCTGGCGGTAACGCATGAGTCTGGCATTGCAACTGGAACAGGTGAGCCTGACCTACGCCACGCGCCGCGGTGAGATTGAAGCGCTCAAAGAGGTTGACCTGCGCATCGCGCCCGGTGAATTCGTCGCCGTGCTGGGACCGTCCGGCTGTGGCAAGTCGACCATGCTCAAGCTGGCTGCAGGTCTGCTGCGCGCCTCGCACGGCAGCATCGCGGTGGCCGGGCAGGCTATCGCCGGTCCCAGCCGGCGCAGTGGCGTGGTGTTTCAAAAGCCCAATCTGCTGCCCTGGAAAAGCGTACTGAACAATGTCTTGCTACCGGCGCAAACACTCGGCCTGTCGCTGGCGCAAGCCCGCCCGCGCGCCATGGAATTGCTCGAACTGGTGGGACTGGCAGGCTTCGCCAACGACTATCCATTCGAGCTTTCCGGCGGCATGCAGCAACGCGTCGGGATTGCCAGAATGCTGCTGCACGACCCCGACCTGCTGCTCATGGATGAGCCGTTTGCGGCACTCGACGCATTGTCGCGCGAGTTGCTGACACTGGAACTACAGCGCATCTGGAGCACCTATCGCAAATCGGCGCTGTTCATCACACACAGTATTCAGGAGGCGGTGTTCCTGGCCGACCGCGTGCTGGTCATGTCGCCCCGTCCGGGTCGCATCATCGAAGAACTGGTCATTCCGCTGGCGCGCCCCCGCACGCTCGACACTCTGCACGACCGCGAGTTCGCCGATATCTGTCATCACCTGCGACGTCATTTCACCCATGCGTAAATCCTCGAAGCTGTTTCCCCAATTGTGGTCCCTGTTGCAATCGGCGCTATATCCGCTGACCAGCCTGGCGGTACTGATTCTGATCTGGGATCAGGCGGTGCGTCTGTGGGCGATACCGGACTATCTGCTGCCGGCACCGGCGGCTGTGTTCGAAGCGCTGTATGGCGGCTTTGCCAACGGCAGCCTGTGGCCGCACATCGGCGTGACACTGGCGGAGACCTTTGCCGGGTATGCCATCGGTAGCCTACTGGCGGTGCTGTTTGGCGCCTTGCTGGCGGAATCGAAGACCTTCGAACGCTTTGTCTATCCCTTGCTGATCGGTTTGCAGGCCACGCCCAAGGTGGCGCTGGGGCCGATCATCCTGGTCTGGTTCGGGTTTGGTGCGGCATCCAAGGTGGTGCTGGTGGCGCTGGTGTGTTTCTTCCCCTTGTTCGTCAACACCATCAATGGCATACGCCGCACCGATCCCGATCTGCTGGATGCGTGCCGGGCGTTTTCGGCGTCGCGGCTATACCTGCTGTTGCATGTGAAATTTCCTGCTGCTGCCAGCGATGTATTTGCCGGGCTGCAGATCGGCGTGTCGCTGGCACTGATCGGTGCCGTGGTGGCGGAATTCCTGTCGGCGCAATCGGGCCTGGGCTATCTGATCGCGTCCAGTTCAGTCAGCATGAGTGTGGCCACCATGTTTTCCGGCGTGATCCTGCTGGCGCTGATCGGTCTGATCGGCGCGCAGATCGTGCGCTGGTTGCAGAGCTATCTGATTTTCTGGGAACCGGGTGCACACCGGGCCCGCAGCAGGCAGGAACGCCCCTGATCAGGATGTTGTGGCACTGGCGTCGCTCGCTAAGGCATGCAGATAGGGCCAGGGATAGATGCCGCGATCATGGCCGTCGCTGAAGATCAACTGCAGGCCGTAGTGGCCGACTGGCCGCAGTTCGGTCAGCCGGATGTCGTCTGCCACCACCAGCCCGGCCTGCGTCTGGCGCTGCCATTGCTTGCAGTCGGCGCACTGACAGCGGCTGCGCAGCAAGCGATGTGACAGGCGTTGCTGCACACCATCATCCCAATCGACGCTGAGCACGGCACTGACAGTTTGATTCCTGATGCTGACGGGATGCGGCATGGTGGCTTTCAGTGATTGCTGCGGATTTGTTCCAGCGCCAGTCTTACTGCCTTGCGCACTTCGGGATCGGGGTCCAGTTCGGCGCCCAGCAATGCCGGCAGGGCAGCAGCATCACCGATCTCGCCCAGTGCCAGTGCCGCCTCCTTGCGCAGATTACTGATTTCGTGCTGCAAGGTCTGTTGCAATGGCAGCACCGCCGCCGCCGTGCGCAAGCGGCCAAGACTGCGCGCTGCACGCAGCCGTACTTGCCAATAGGCGTCGTCCAGGGCGCTGATCAGATCGGCCGTTGCCGCAGCCAGGCGCAGTTTCCCCAAGGTGGTGGCGGCTTCTTCGCGAACCTGCCAGGCTGCATCGCGCAGTGCGGCCAGCAGCGCCGGCAGGACACTGTCGTCGCTGGCAAAGCCCAGCGCACCGGTGGCGGCCCGGCGCACTTCCGGATCGCCGTCGCTGGCGGCGAGCTGCATGATCGGCGCCAGTGCACGCACCTGCTTGAGATAACCAAGTACCGAAATCGCTTCGCGCCGCACCGATGCATCGGCATGCGTCAATGCCGCCAATGCCGGTTCCAGACTCTGCGGCACGCGCAGCTCGCGCAACGCGCGCAGGATGGCCACGAGCACGAAGGGGCGTTCATCCTGCGCGCGCGGCAGCAGCACCAATGCCGAGTCCGGATCTTTCAATTCGCTCAAGGCATGGGCGGCGGCTTCGCGCACCTCGCTGTCTTCGTCGGTGAGCAACGCCAGCAGGCCGGCGACACTGGCATCGCTTTCAAATGCTTCCAGTGCGCGTGCCGCTTCCCGGCGAACCTGCGGTGACGCGTCCTGCAGCGCTTCGATCAGCAGCGGTGCATGTTCGTCGCCGGCCACATCGATCAGGTCGAGCACTGCGATGCGGCGAATGGCGGCGTCCGGATCTTGCAGGCGCAGTCGAAATGGGTCGATGTCGTGGTCCGGGCTGGCGATCAGGCTGGTGATCGGGAGGGGCAGGGCTGCACTCACGGGCTTGTCCTTAAATGGCAAAGTGGATATCGGTCAGGCTGGGCGCGCCCAGCGGCGTGAGGCGCTGTAACGGCACAACCCGGGTGGCGGGATGCAGCAAGGCCAGGCAATGCCGCTTCAATTCGGTAAAACGCGGGGAGGTCACCAGCTCGGGGCCGCGTGGGCGGGCGAAGTCGATCCGGATTTCCTCGATGATGCGCCCCGGCCGCGGGCTCATGACCAGGATGCGATCGGCCAGAAACAAGGCTTCGTCGATGTCGTGGGTAATGAACAGGATGGTGGTGTTGATGCGCGCCCATACGGCCAGCAGCAACTCTTGCATCTTCAGCCGTGTCTGTGCATCGAGTGCGCCAAACGGTTCGTCCATGAGCATGACGCGCGGATGGTTGATCAGCACGCGCGCAATCTCGACGCGTTGCTGCATGCCGCCCGACAGATGGGCCGGATAACTGTGCGCGAAGTCTTGCAGTCCGACCAGTTGCAGCATCTCGTGCGCCTGCCGGTGCCGTTCGCGGCGGGCGATGCCTTTCATCTTCAGGCCGAAGGCGACGTTGTCGAGCACGCGCTGCCATGGAAACAGAGTGTGGTGCTGAAACACCAGGCCGCGATCAGGATGGGGCCCGGCGACGGCGACGCCATCGACGCGCACGCTGCCGCTGCTGGGTGTCAGATGGCCCGCCAGTGCGCCCAGCAGGGTCGATTTGCCGCAACCGGAAGGCCCCAGCACGCAGACTAGTTCGCCGGGTGCCATATGGATGGAGACGTCTTGCAGTGCCTCGAAACGGCGGTTGGCTTCGCCCAACTGTATGTGCAGGCCGTCGATGTCGATTTGGCCAAATTGTGGTTGTGTCATCGCGTCTACCTTTGTAACAGATACCAGGGCATCAGCAGATTGCCGAGCTTCTTGATCAGCGCGCTGCTGCCCATGCCCATGATGCCGATGAACAGCATGCCGACGATGATGTCGGCATAGTTCTGGATGGTGTACGAAGCCCAGGTGTAGTAACCGATGCCGAACTGGCCGGCGATCATTTCCGCCGTGACCAGACAAAACCAGGCGGTGCCCATGCCGATCGACAGTCCGGTCACGATACTGGGCGCTGCCGCCGGCAGGATCACTTCGGTAAAGATAGCGCGACGGCCGCTGCCCAGGCTGCGTGCCGAGGCGATCAGACGCGCATCGACACCTTCGACGCCATGGATGGTGTTGAGCAGGATCGGAAACAGCGCGCCGATGAAGGTGATGTAGATCATCGAGATTTCTGACGACGGAAACATCAGGATTGCCAGCGGAATCCATGCCACTGCCGGAATCGGCCGTAGCAACTCCAGCGGCGGCAACAGCACATCGGCCAGCCAGGACAGCCGGCCGATCAGCATGCCCAGCACGATTCCGGCCAGCGCGGCCACAATGAACCCGCTGAAGACGCGGTACAGGCTGGCACTCAGATGCGACACCAGCTTCGGCGACTGTAGCAGCGCCCAGCCGGCCTGTGCGACTTCCTTGGGCGCCGGCACGTTCTGGAACGTGATCAGCCCCAAGTTGAGGTGCGTGCTGGAGGCCCATTGCCATAGCAATACGCAACCCACGACGGAGGCGACACGCAAGCCGTAGTGCCACCATTGCTGCGGCGGGATGGCCAGTGCCAGTGACCACGGCCAGCGGCGTTGTAACGACGCTGGCCGTGACAGCGGCGATGACGCAGATGGCTGCTCGCCGCCCCCGGCGGGAAAGGAAGAACTGAAGGACATGTGTTGACTCCGTCGGTTAGCGGTTACGGTCAGCGCGGATTGCACCGCGCTGGACAGGACTAAACAGGACTAAACCAGGTGAAGCAGCGGCAAGCCACTAGACTGCGCTGGCAGCCTTGGCCGCGGTGAAGTCGAGTAACTTGCCGTGGTTCTTTTTCGCCCATGCCTCGGCAGAACTCTTGAGCAGGAAGGCGTTGATCTCGTTCTTGCTTTGCACGAACCAGGCATCGGCGGCCAGCAGCTTGAGGCCGCTTTCTCTGTCCTGGGCGTAGACCGTGCGCAACTTCTTGCCGGCTTTTTCCAGCTTGCTGGCTTCTGCCAGGGCGGTTTCCAATGCCGCGTAATGGCGCACCAGCGGTTCTCCCTGGACCCAGATCTCACCGATCCGCTTGGGATCCGTGATGGCCTTGCCGGTCAGTGTGTCTTTGGCCGTCAGCGGCGACTTGGCGTAGTTCTTCAGATGCGCATCGTAGTCCAGTCCGGATTGCTTGAAGGCAGTGCGGATATAGTCGTCGACGATGAAGGTGTTGGCATCGAGATCGGTTTCCGTGCGTTTCATGGCCTTGAGCGTATCGATCGAGGTCTTGACGGCCTGCCGGTATTCCGGCTTCCAGGTGAAGTCGCGAGTCTGCAAACCGAGTGGGCCGTGGTACAGGTAGTTGATTTCTGCTTCGATGCCGGTCACTTTTTCGATCAGCTCGCTGTATTTCTCCGGCTCGGCGGTGAACAGGCGGTCGGCTTCAATGGCAGCGCGCAGATAGGCCACCACGATCTCGGGATACTTCCTGGCATAGTCGGCATCGACCAGGCTGCCGTGCAAGGTCGGCGCATTGGCTTGCGAACCGTCGAAGATCTTGCGGGCAAAACCGCGGTGCGGGAACAGTTCGGCAAACGGCACGAAATCGGCATGCGCATCGATCTTGTTGCTTTGCAGTGCCGAACCGGCCACCTCAGGCGCCTGGGTGATGATGTTGACATCCTTTTCCGCATCCCAGCCTTGTTCCTTGATGGCACGCAACAGCATGCCGTGGGCGGTGGAGGCGAACGGAACCGAAATCGTCTTGCCCTTGAGTTCGCTCAGCGACTGCACGCTGGAGGCCTTCGGTACGACGATGCCGTTACCGCTGCCGGTGGTACTGCCGGAGAGCACGCTGATGAAGATGCTGCGCTTGCCGGCCTTCTGGAAGGCCGCGCCGTTAAACGAGCCGGGGAAGTCAGCCATGGCGCCGAGGTCGAGTTTTCCGGCCACCATTTCATTGGTCAGCGGCGCGCCCGAGGTGAAGTTTTTCCATTGGATATCGTATTGCACATCCTTGTATTTACCATCATGCGGCAGGTACTTTTCCAGCAGTTTCAACTCGCGGATGAGCAGGCCGCCCGTGGCGCAATTGATAGTGGTGTCTTGCGTGCCGATGGCAATGCGGATGGTTTCGGCACTGGCACTGGCGGCGCTGACGCCGAGCAGCAAGGTGACGGTGGTACTGAAAATTGCAGCAAACAAAGATCGATGGAGTTGGTGACGCAAGTGCATTCTGGTTTCCCCTGAATAAAAGACCTGTGCAACGTTGTGTTGGACCGTTCAGCGCAACAGGTAAGGTATGTCGACATGGACTGCCCCGGTCGGGCAGTCCTTCTCACAGGGCATGCAATACCAGCATTCATCGAATTTCATGAATGCCTTGCCCTTGCTCAGATCGATAGCCAGCACGTCGAGCGGGCAGACGTCGACGCAGACAGTGCAGCCTTTATCGGCGATGCATTTGTCTTCGTCGATGGTAACGGGGACGTTGGTGATGTTAAAGGCGGTTGGCATGGGTAGTCCTCACAAGGATTCAGGCGGTGGCAGGTTCGGTGGAGGTCGCCACGGCGGCGTCGCCATCCTTCTTGATGCGCAGATGTTGGTAGGCGTTTTTTTCCTGCTCATCGAGGGCGACGATATACGGCTCCAGCGGCCGCTTGAAGCAGGTCATGCGGTCCTCTTGCTTTTGCACTTGCACATGCACCAGCCAGTCGGCGTCATTGCGCTCGGGGTAGTCGACCCGGTTGTGGTACAGGCCCCAGCGGCTTTCGGTGCGATACAGCGAGGCCCGTGCCGCCATTTCGGCGCAGTCGCGGATGGCGTGTACTTCCAGCGCCCGCATCAGTTCATGCGGGTTGTGCGCCTGCAGGCGGTCAAGGTCTTCACGGATGGCTTCGAAGCGCGCCAGGCCGATTTCCATCTTGCGGGTCACCTTGGGTGGTTGCAGGTAGTCGTTGACCATGCGCCGCAGTTTGTATTCGACCTGGTTCGGCGGCAGGCCGTCGGTGCGGCTCAGCGGCGCCCACACGCGTTCGCGTTCGGCCTCGACCTGCTGCTGGCTGACGGGCGCCAGCGACTGTTCGGCGCAGTAGCGGGCGGCGCTTTCGCCGGCCAGCTTGCCGTAGACGAAGGCACCCAGCATGTAGTTGTGTGGTACGCAAGCCAGGTCGCCTGCTGCGTAAAGACCGCGCACGGTAGTCTCGGCATGTTCATTGACCCACACGCCGGAGGCGGAGTGGCCGCTGCACAGGCCGATCTCGGAGATGTGCATTTCCACCATCTGGTGCCGGTAGTCGGTGCCGCGCCCTTCATGGAAACGGCCCCGGCTGGGCCGTTCGTTGGTATGCAGGATAGTCTCGATGGTGCTGATGGTTTCTTCGGCCAGGTGATTGAGCTTGAGGAACACCGGTCCGTTGCCGCCCTGCAGTTCGTTGTAGAACTCCTGCATCATCTGGCCGCTCCAGTAGTCGCATTCGATGAAGCGTTCGCCATGGCTGTTGGTGGTGAAGCCGCCGAACGGTCCGGTCACATAGGCACAGGCGGGGCCGTTGTAATCCTTGATCAGCGGGTTGATCTGGAAGCACTCGATGCCCGACAGTTCAGCGCCAGCGTGATAGGCCATGCTGTAGCCGTCGCCGGCATTGGTCGGGTTTTCGTAGGTGCCGAACAGATAGCCAGAGGCCGGCAGGCCCAAGCGTCCGGCGGCGCCGGTCGACAGCACCACGGTCTTGGCGCGGATGACGTGGAAGTCGCCGCTGCGGCAGTCAAACGCCATGGCACCGGCAATGCTGCCGTCTTCAGCCGTGAGCAGGCGAGTTGCCACCAGCCGGTTGGTAATCTCCACACGCGCGCGCTTGAGACGGCGATACAGCACCTTCTTGATGTCGTGGCCTTCCGGCATCGGCAAGACGTAAGTCCCCATGTGATGGACCTTGCGCATGGCATAGTCGCCGGTCTCATCCTTTTCGAACTTGACGCCCCAGCGATCCAGTTCTTCGATCATCGAGAAGCTGTTGCGGGCGTAGGCCATGACTGTCTTCTGATTGACGATGCCGTCATTGGCGGTGGTGATTTCCTTGACGTATTGCTCGGGCGTGGCGAAGCCGGGCACAACTGCGTTGTTGAGGCCGTCCATGCCCATCGAGATGGCACCGCTGCGCTTGACGTTGGCTTTTTCCAGCAACAGCACGCGCAGCGCCGGATTGGCTTCCTTGGCCTTGGCCGCCGCCATCGGCCCGGCAGTGCCGCCGCCGATGACCAGCACGTCGACGGTCTGGATATGGGTTTCCATGTGGTTCTCCTGTGGCGCTGTCGAAGCGCGGTTAGCTGGCGTCGGTCGGTGTCGGCCGGCGCGCGATGCGTAAGTGATATTGAAAGGTTTCGCTGCGGAAGTAGAGGTATTCGAAATCCAGCGGCTTGCCTTCGGCGGTATAGGTCAGTCGTTCAATGCGCAACAGGGCGCTACCTTCGGTGACTTGCAGGGCCTCGGCTAGCGCTTGGTCGGCCACGATGGCGCCGATCTGCAGGTCGGCGTGACCGAGCGCAATGCCGAAGTCGTTTTCGAAGATCAGGAAGATGTCGCGGTTGGACAGATCTTCATTGCGCAGGCGTTGGCCCAAGTCTTGCGGCAGGTAAGTGATTTCCAGCGACACCGGTTCGCCATTGAGATGGCGCACCCGGCGGATTTCCGCGACCACGGTGCCGGTGTCGACCTGCAGTTGCTGCGCCACTTCGTTGTTGGCCGGCAGGTTGCGGTGTCCGATGACACGGTTGTAGATGTCATAGCCTTTGCGTGTCATGGCTTCGGCAAAGCCTTCCAGGCGGGTAAGTTCCTGCGCGGCTTTTTTCTTGGCAACAAAGGTACCTTTTCCCGGAATCTTGAAGATCACTCCTTCGCGTTGCAGGTCGCTCAGAGCCTGGCGTACGGTGATGCGGCTGACGCCGAAAATGCTGCCCATTTCGCTCTCCGGCGGCAGTTGCGCATGTGGTGCGTAAGTGCCGTCATAGATGCGTTCGCGCAGCCGGTCCTTGACCTGGACATAGAGCGGTACGGGGGAGGGATCGATTACCTGAAAATCGTGCATTGCCTGTTCCTGGTTGGTGTCTGCAACCTGTTATGACAGGTTATGACAGGTTATGACTGATATGCCGATGGTAGAGACGCAGCGCTGGCTTGAGAACGAATCTCTTCGTACATGCTTATGAAAAAAATGATGCAGCCTGGGTAGTGATCGGCGGCTTATCCGCACTTGAGCGGCATGGCGCAAGAAAAATAATTTCTTTTTGGAAATATCTTGTGAGATGTTCGCCGCGGGTTTTGCTGAGGCGAATTGATTGCAGCGTTGGTGCCAGCGTGGTTGCCGTTGGAAGGGCCAGCTCGTCGCACTCAACAACGACCGCGCAAGGAGTGCGTGCGGACCGCCGCATGCCCGTTTGATCTGCTATTGAGCGTGCATGCCCCGGTCCGGTATGGAAGCGGTCTGGTTGTGCCGCTACGACACCGCGTCGGTCTGCCCTTGCAGATGGCCGTCGGGCGCGTGCTCGAACCAGCGGAATTGCACTGTCCGATCGGCTGCCACGCGTGCCCCGAAGGTCGTCTCCCAGTCGAGATACGCTTTCCAGGCTTCGTCGCGGCGCGGTCCGAAAACCCGCATGACTGAACCCCAGTCGTCGTCGAACGGGGTGAGCAACTGCGCCGCCTCGTAGTGTGCTTCCACCTTCAATCCGGCCAGTTTCCATTGCTGGGTGCCACCGGCCAGCCAGGCAATGCGTGCCTCTGGCCACAAGGCGCGGGCGTCGCGCGCAGCCAGTTCCGCGCTAGTGCCGTCGGGTGAGGTGAAGACCAGAGTCTGGTCCGCTTGGAGCAATTGTTGCAGAGGTGCCAGCGAGGCCGGCAACAAAAAATAGGCGCCCGCAATATGCTCGCGCTCAAAATCGATGCTGGCGCCAACATCGATCACGGCGACACTGTCGCGCTGGTGCAGCAAGGATGCTGCCGAGATCGACGGCGCTGCATCTTGCTCTGGAACGCCGTGTGTTGGTACATGCAAGTCGGGCACATCGGCGCTTGCCACGTCGGCATCCAGAATGAATACCTGCGCCTGATTCAGTTGCGTCAGCCAGAATGCGGTAATGGTGGCGCGCAGGCGGTGCGGATCGTCGATCAGGACGATGCGTGGATGACGCACACCGATGTAGTTTTCGTAGTGCATCAGCAACTGGCCTCCGGCCACGGAACGCACCGATGAATCCGCCCGGTCAGGCGCGGTGCGCCGTACGTCGAACAGATAGGTGGTGCGTTCGCTGTCTTGCCGCAGCCGTTGCAAACCAGCGGCATCAATACGCGGCAACGCATACCGCGCCGCGAAATTCTCAGCCAGTTCATGCAGCTCCTGCTCGGGCAAGGGCGCAATATCGTCCGGGCCGGCGGCATTCTGCTCCAGCGGCAAGCCTTGCAGTCCCCATTCCATGACACCATCCTCGACAAAGGCGGCCTGCTCGCTTAAACCCAGCAGGCGCAAGGTGGTGGTGCCAATGATGCCGCGTGTGCGGCTGAAGCAACTGATTGCCAGCAGATGCTGCGGATCGTCAGCCGGATAGCGGCGCAACGCCAGCTCGGTGCCGGGATAATTGCGCGCGCCGGCAATGGTCAGGAACTGGTATTCGGCACGCGGCCGTGCATCGATGATGGTGGTGGGCAGACCTGTATTGCTGCGTTTGGCCAGTTCGGCCACTTGCAGCACCGGTGTTTCGTAGTGTTCCCGCGCCAGGTCGGCAAAGGCCTTGACCAGCGTGTTGTAGCCATCGGTCACTGGCAGCCCGGCGGCGCGCCAGGCGCGTAGCCCGCCTTCCAATCGCCGCACATTGTGGTAGCCGAGGCGCGCCAGGATCCCGGCCGCGCGCGCTGCCGCACCGTCGGCCGCGTTGTCGTCATCGAGCAGGACGACGGCGCTGTTGAGGCGCGGCACCAGGCGGCCGATGCGCAATTCAAGTGTGCTCAGCGGTGCATGCCGCGCCAGATTGAGATGGCCGGCGTTAAAGATGCGGGCTTCCCTGACATCGAGCAGGGCGATTTCTTCTGGCGCCAGCAACAGGCTGTGCAGGGCGGGCGAGGCGATAGGTTGAGAATTGCTCATGGGTGCTCCTTGGTGTCTGGTTCAATGCCTGCGGTACGGTGGGGAAGTGAGCGTCAGCGCCCGCCAAACAGGCCGTAGCGGTTATGTCCGGCGGCGGCTTCCTGGCCTGCCCAGTCATCTTCCAGTTCGATGGGGAATACCTTGTCGACGTAGGTGTAATCGGCATAGCCGAGCCGCGCCAGCGGCTTGATGCGGGCGACATCAATCTTGCCTTCCGGGGTCAGGGCGGCGTCGTCGATGTGGATGCCGATGACCTTGCCAACCACGATGTAGTGCGAGGTGCCGATGCTGTCGCCGGGCAGGCACAGAGTGGTGTAATAGCTGCATTCGAACGAGACCGGGCTTTCAGCCACGCGCGGCGTTTTGATGATCCTGCTCGGTGCGGCAGTCAATCCCACGGCATCCAGTTCGCTGATGTTGGGATCGTAAATCTGCGAGCTGCGCGTGACTTGCGCACGCAAGTCCCAGGTCGCCATGTTGTAGACGAACTCGCCACGCCGTTCGGCATTGTCGCTGGAGTCCTTGCGGCGCCAGTCGGGTGGATGGCGATTGGCGGAAAACATCACATAGCCAGGATCGAAGCCGACGATGTTGAATTGCGAGAACGGCGCCAGATTGACGCGGCCATCATCGGCTAGCGTGGTGATCCAGCCGATCGGACGTGGTACGACGCAGGACTTGAATGGATTGAACGGCAGACCATGCTGGCCGGATTGTGGATCGTAGAACATGTTTTCCTTGTGATGTGCGCCCGTGCGCTATTGGGCCGATGCGGTGACGTGCGCAGCCTCGGCCTGCTGGCGAGCGTCGTCATCATCGCCGTAGCGGGAGCGCAGGAACAGCAAGCCGATCACCAGTGTGACGCCGGTCACGCCGATGCAGTACCACAGTCCGGCATAGAGATCGCCGCGCGCAGCGATCAGGGCGAACGCAATCGGCGCTGTGAAGCCGCCGAACCAGCCGTTGCCGATATTGTAGGCAGTTGCCACGGCACTAAAGCGTATCTGCGCTGGAAACATCTCCACCAGCAGGGCCGCCATTGGCCCGTAGACGATGGTGGCGAACACCATCAGCAAGGCAAACAGGACCACGATCATGGGCTTGTTGATGCGACCCGGATCGGCACTGACCGGATAGCCGGCTTGTGCTACTGCGGTCTCGAAAGCGGCATTGACAGGTCCCAGCCGGGCCTTGAATTGCTGGTCGCTGAGCCCATTGCCGTCAAAGCTGGCAGTCTGGTGGCCGTTGATCTCGATATAGGCGATGCTGTTGGCAGCAGCGGTAATGTTCTGGTATGGCACGCCGCGTCGGCTCAGGAAAGATTTGGCAATATCGCAGGACGAGCGAAAGCGCGCTGCGCCGGTCGGGTTGAACTGGAAGGCGCAGGTCGCCGGATCAGCCACCACCTTCACCGGAGCCTGAAGTTGTGCAAGCTCCAGCGCTGGATTGGAAAAATGTGTGAACGCCTCGAACACTGGACGGTACGCCAGGGTCGCCAGCAACAGGCCGAGAATGACCAGCGGCTTGCGGCCGATCCTGTCGGACAGCGCTCCAAACACAACGAATAGCGGCGCCGTGAGCACCAGTGCAATCGCCTGTAGGCCATTGACGGTGGCGAAGTCGACCTTCAGCGTCTGGGTCATGAAGAAGAACGAATAGGTCATGCCGACATTGATGACTACCGCCTGGCCGGCGGCCAGACCAAACAACGCCAGCAAGACGATGCGCAGATTGCGCCAGCGCAGGAAGGTCTCCTTCAGCGGCGAGCGAGCGACGTGACCTTGCGCACGCAGGGCCTGGAACACCGGCGACTCCTGCACCGACAGCCTGATCCAGATCGAGATCACCAGCAACACCACTGAGAGCAGGAAGGCAATACGCCAGCCCCAGGCATTGAACTGCTCAACAGTGATAAATAACTGGATCGCCAGAATTGCCGACATGGCCAGCAATTGACCGAGCGGCGTGGTGACCTGTATCCAACTGGTAAAGAAGCCACGCCGATGAGCGGGCGCGTGTTCGGCGACATAGATGGCCGCGCCGCTGTATTCGCCGCCCAGTGCAAAGCCTTGCAACAGGCGCAGGCCAACCAGCAAGAATGCCGAGACCGTGCCCCAGGTTTGGTAACCGGGCAGCAGACCGATGCAGAAGGTCGCCGCACCCATCAACACCACGGTCACCAGAAAGCTGCGCTTGCGTCCGAAGCGGTCGCCATAACGGCCAAACACTAGCGCACCCAGCGGCCGGATGGCAGTGCCGGCGGAAAACGACAGCAAGGTCACAATATAGGCAGACGTCTCATCGATGCCGCCAAAGAACTGCTTGGCCAATACCGATGACAGGATGCCGTAAATAAAAAAGTCATACCACTCGAATATTGTGCCGAGCGAAGCGCCGATGATGACGCGGCGCAATTCGTGCGGGTGCGTCGGTGTCACGGCGGCGCTGGTGGGCTGCGCGTCTGCTCTTGCATGCGATCCGGCGACGTTGTTTGGGGCGCTCGATTGCGCTGCTGTGATTGCATCCACTGACTACTCCTCCATCTCAATGAGCCGCTTTGGCTTGGGTTGGTGTGAACGCACTGAGGCATCCTGTCCATCCAATGATTATAGGGAGCGCATGCCAGGCCGTCGCCTCACTTTTCGTGCGACATCCATAACCTGAGGTTAAGGGTTGTCGGTTGCCGTTGATGCGCAATTGCCGGTGCTGAATAAATAATATAAATAATTATATTGTTATGGGTTTTTTGTTTTCTTGTGGTGTGTTTTTTAAACGAAAAATTCAACTATCGGTATGCATTTATATCGCAAGAAAATAAGGAGTCTGCGCCAGTGGATCCTGCACTCACGAGCAATGGTCTTCTTTGCATGGGCCATTGCACAGGATCATCCGCGTTGAAAAAAGTCCGCATTGCTGTGTGCGAGTGCAGATTTTTTTTTGGCGTGTCCTGCGCGCGCAAGCAACCAGATAGTGCAATTGACAGGGCAGTGCAGATGGCACTTCCCCTTAGTAAGGATTCATCATGCCAACCATTACACATGGTCTTTCTACAGGACTGACTACGATTGACGCTGCAGCAAATTCGCTGCACGATTCGCGTAAAAGTGCATCACCCAGCGACTCCGTTCCAGCCGACCAACGCCTCGTTCCGTTCACGGGGGAACCGGCGCATACCGGCTTCAAGAATGCGCGTGCGTCGTTTTTTGCAGCCGGTCTGCATACCGGCATACTGCCGAGCGAATATGCAGAAACCGCATTGAAAAAAAGCACCGAGGAACCAAGCGAGGAGCGCACGTTCAGTGAAAAATTCTTCGCAGCATTCCATCGCGAAATCGGTGCTTCTACCGCGGCGGCCAGCAAGGCGACGCCGTCGACCGATCCCTCCACGCCGCAAGGCGAAGCGTGGTTGCGCAGCGAATTTGAAAAGATTCGCAGCAATGTCACCGACCAAGCCAGCAAGCCTTCCTACGACACGCTGGAGCGGGTCATTGCAGGAAACTTCAAGCCCATCAAGGAGCGTAGTACCAACGAAATCTACTGGGAACATATCTTGTTGCGCTACGTCGGCAATGTCCCTTTGGACATCGAACGCAACTACTCGGAAAAGCTCAAGCTGGCCCTGATCGGCAGCGCTGAACGGCTGTTGCACGGTCACGAGGGGATTACCGAGTCAGCCCGCATTCTCAACGAGTTGCTGGCGACCACGCAGTACACCATCGTCGATACCATCATGCGCGACACCGGCAAGGAGGGCGGTTGGGTGACCGAGCGCTGGGCCTATCTCGATGAACAAAAGAAACACAACCAGGTGCTCGACGGTATCGATTCCTTTTTGATCAAGGAGGGACAGATTGATACCAAGATGATTAACTACACGGTCGAACCGGCTGGCTCGGCGTTCGACTTTTATACCGCGCTGGGCGTGACGCACCCGGACCACAATCCCAACGTCGATTGAGATTGATGGCGGTTGGCTGAAATCAACTGACGGCAATCCTTCCTGAAGCTGCCTCGCTCGTCAACGCAGTCAGGGGAAGCTGTGTTGCAACAAGGCGAAAACAGTCATGCGGCAGGGTATTCGCAGTAGTGCGGGTGCCCGCCGCTTATGTGTTTGCCGCATATGCTAAGCCGATAAGTGTCGTCAGAAAAATCATGAAATACCTTATCCTCACCATACCTTGTGCAGTGATTGTTGACCCTGTTGTTTAACTTCTTGTTATGGTTCGCGAGACATCCACCGGCAATGTTGTGGCGATCTCTCATCGAGCGGAAAGATGAAATGCAATGAAGCTCAATCTACGCCAGATTGAGGTATTTCGCGCCATCATGTTGAGCGGTTCAATCAGCGGTGCGTCGAAATCCCTGTTCGTATCGCAGCCTGCGGTGAGCCGTCTGATTTCCTATACGGAACAGCGCCTGGGCATGCTGCTGTTCCAGCGCATCAAGGGACGTCTGTATCCGACGCCGGAAGCGCGCAAGCTGTTCGAGGAAGTCGGCACCCTGTATCAAAGTGTGCAGCGCCTCAATGAAATGGCTGAGAATCTGGCCGAAAACCGTGTCGGCCAGTTGCGCATTGCCTGTAGTCCCAACATCGGCCAATCACTGATGCCGCGCGCCATGGCGATTTTTTGCGAACGTCATCCGGAAGTGCACGTGACCTTGCATACCTTGATCTCCAGCGTCATGTTGCCGGCATTGCTCAATCAGCAGATCGAGCTGGGTATTGCCTACATGCCTGTCAGTCATCCCAGTCTGCATGCCCGGCCGCTGCATCGCAACCGCATCGTGGTGGTGGTGCCGCGCCAGCATCGCATGGCCAGGCGTACCGCGATCAATGTCGATGACCTCGCTGGCGAACGGCTGATCGGGTATGGCAGCGATATCCCGCTGGGACAGTTGCAACAGCAGATAGTGGGCAACGACCCGGCGCGGCAGGTGCATCGCATCGAGGTGCAGCAAGCCCATGTCGCCTGCGCGATGGTGCAGGCCGGCGCCGGTATTGCGCTGGTCGATGAGATTACCCTGATGGGGCCAGTCTGGTCGGAGATCGTCGCATTGCCTTTGTTGCCGTCGGTGAATGCGCCCATCCATCTGTTTCATCTGGAGATGGAGCCACTGTCGCGTCTGGCGCAGGAATTCATTGACATTGCCGAGTCGCTCGACAAGGTCGATGCATTGGCCGCCTGATGGCTGACGGCATTAACCTGAGGTTATGGATGCGCGACAAAATGTGACGCGACGGCGAGTGCTGCCGGATTTTAAGATGCTCTCCTGATTTCAGCGTGAAGGAGTAGCAGGCGATGGGAAGAATCTTGAAGCCGAGGGATGTCGAGGCAGCAGTCCGGGGCGGTTCGGTGTTTGCCTGCGGCGGTGGCGGCTGGGCTGACCACGGGCGCGAACTGGGCACGTTGGCAGTGACGATAGGGCGGCCGGAGCTGGTGCAGGTGGACGAGCTGGATGCGGATGACTGGATCGCTACCGCGGCCGCCATCGGCGCCCCTGGTGGGCTGACCGACTGGCAGATGCTGGGGGTCGATTATGTCAAGGCAGTGCAGTTGGCGCAACAGGCGCTGGGGCAGCCGATCGCCGGTCTGATCATTGGCCAGAACGGCATGTCCAGCACTTTGAATGGCTGGTTGCCGGCAGCGCTGCTGGGGACCAAGGTGGTCGATGCGGTAGGTGACCTGCGCGCCCATCCGACCGGCGACATGGGCTCGCTCGGTCTTGCCGCCAGCACGGAGCCGATGATCCAGAGTGCCGCTGGCGGCAATCGCGAGCGTCATGCCTATATCGAGCTGGTGGTGCGTGGTGCGACTGCGCGGGTCTCGCCGGTGTTGCGCAAGGCAGCCGATATGGCCGGTGGTTTCATCGCCAGTTGCCGCAATCCGATGCGGGCTTCCTACGTGCGCCAGCATGCGGCGCTCGGCGGCATCAGTACTGCACTTGCCTTGGGCGAGGCGATACTGGCGGCCGAGTCGCGCAACGCGACCAGCGTGGTTGACGCCATTTGCAGGCAAACCGGCGGCAGCATCATCGCCAGCGGCAAAGTGGTGCGCAACACGCTGCGCTATACCGAAGAAGCCTTCGACATCGGCGTGATCCAGATCGGTTCGGGGGCGGCTGCGCACCTCTTGCATGTGATGAATGAATACATGGCAGTTGATGATGCGCACGGCCTGCGCCGTGCCAGCTATCCGGATGTCATCACCACGCTCGATGAGCAGGGTAATCCGCTCAGTGCCGGGCAATTGCACGAGGGGCAGGAGGTGCTGGTGTTTCATATTCCCAAGACGCTCATCGCGCTGTCGTCCAGCGTCACCGACCCATCGGTGTACCCCAAGGTGGAGAGCGCACTGGGTATCGAGCTGAGCCGGTATGCGCTGGCACAGGGCGGCGCATGAACCTGCAGAATCCACCGAGCCAGCGTCACTTCCCGGTACCCGCTGGCACCACGCTGCGCTGCAAGGGCTGGCGTCAGGAAGCCTTGTTGCGTCTGCTGGAGAACGTGCTGGCCATCGGTGAGGCGCCGCAGCGACTGGTGGTCTACGCCGCATTGGGCAAGGCGGCGCGCGACTGGGCGTCGTTTGATGCGATTGTGGCGGCGCTGTTGCAGTTGGAAGAGGGATACACCCTGCTGATTCAGTCAGGCAAGCCGATCGGCGTGCTCAAGACCCATCGTGCCGCACCGCTGGTACTCATGGCCAATTGCAATCTGGTCGGCCAATGGGCGACGGCAGAGCACTTCTATGCACTGGAGCAGAAAAATCTGATCTGCTGGGGCGGCCTGACTGCCGGTGACTGGCAATACATTGGTTCGCAGGGGGTGATCCAGGGCACCTATGAAATTTTCAGCCGGATTGCCGAACGGCATTTCAGCGGCGACTTGCGCGGCCGCTTCATCCTCACCGCCGGGCTGGGCGGCATGGGCGGAGCACAAGCGCTGGCCGGCAAGCTGGCCAATGCGGCGATCCTGGTGGTCGAGGTCAATCAGGCCAATATCCGCAAACGCCTGGACAACGGTTTTTTAGACCGTAGTGCCGACACGCTGGAGCAAGCCCTGGCGCTCATTGCCGACGCCGTCGCGCGCAAGGTGCCGCTGTCGGTGGGCTTGTGCGGCAATGCCGCTGAGATTTATCCGGCCATCGTAGCGCGCGGCCTGGTGCCCGACATTGTCACCGACCAGACTTCTGCTCATGACCTTCTCTACGGCTACATTCCTGCCGGGCATACCTTGGAACAGGTGCAGCGCCTGCGCGAGCAGGACCCGCACACGCTGATGCGGGCCGGGGCCGATTCCATTGTGCGGCACGTGCGGGCCATGCTCGATTTCAAGGATCGCGGCGCGGTGGTGTTCGATAACGGCAACCTGATCCGCACCCATGCCAGACAGAACGGCGTGGAACGCGCTTTCGAGATTCCCATTTTCACCGAAGCCTACCTGCGTCCCTTGTTCGCCCGTGCGATCGGGCCGTTCCGCTGGATTGCGCTCACTGGCGACGCCGAAGACATTGGCAAGATCGACGCGCTGCTGTTGCGGCGCTTTGCCAATAACGGCATTGTCACCAACTGGATCAGGCTAGCGCGTCAACATGTGCCGTTTGAAGGCTTGCCGGCGCGGATTGCCTGGCTTGGCCACGGCGAGCGCACGGCGCTGGCGCTGGAAGTCAATCGGATGGTGCGCGACGGCGAGTTGAGCGGGCCGATTGCTTTCACGCGCGACCACCTCGACGGCGGCGCCATGGCGCATCCCAATATCATGACCGAGAACATGCGCGACGGCTCCGATGCCATTGCCGACTGGCCGTTGCTCAATGCAATGATCAATTGTTCGTCGTCGGCTGACCTGGTCGCCATCCATTCCGGCGGTGGCGGCTATACCGGTTACATGACCAGTGCCGGTGTGACACTGGTGGCCGACGGCAGTAGCGCAGCCGATCAGCGCTTGGGCCAGACGCTGACCAATGACACCTCGCTCGGGGTGCTGCGCTATGCCGATGCCGGTTATGACGAGGCGTTGCAGGAAGTGCAACGCAGCGGGATTGCGCGCATCGGGATGGATCCGATCCGGACCGATCACACCTAGTCGGCCTGGGCCGCCTGCGCGGTGCGCACCGGCGAGCGCTGCGGCGTCCTGCGCACCTGCGGCGGCAGTTTGCGCCAGGGCAGTAGGGCTGGGTCGAGCAGGAACGCGCCCGGTGCGGCGCAGATCAGGATGTCGCTGGCAATGGGGGCAAAGTCGGCGCGGAAATGGACGGTA
>Ga0066798_10000382_pt1 | contig 23938 bp, 23 predicted proteins | sample PersoiDNA2013203_FD_70961 | JGI IMG/M metagenome (GOLD analysis project Ga0066798, IMG submission 70961) | Permafrost soil microbial communities from the Arctic, to analyse light accelerated degradation of dissolved organic matter (DOM) -... | ecosystem: Environmental > Terrestrial > Soil >... | reverse complement strand
GATCGAAGACATTCATCACGCCGACAATACGCAATCCGAGATCCACGTGATCGCCACCAACGTCTATATGAAAACCGCTCAGGGCTGGCGTATCGTGACGCACCATGCCTCGGTCGCACCAGGTCCGGCACCAGCCGAGCCAAATACCGAAACCATGCTGCACTGACATGGCGCTGGCTGGCCGCAGTACCGGCGCCGTCTGGCAGCCCCGTTTTTTAATTAGTGAAATCAGATGCATTATTCCGCCCCCCGCTGGCTTCCCGGCGGCAATCTGCAAACCATCATTCCCTCTGCATTCTCGGCTAAGCCATCGGTGGCATTTCGACGTGAACGCTGGAACACGCCGGATCAGGATTTCATCGATGTCGATTTCGTCGACGGTCAGGCCGGGCAACCGCTGGTCGTCATGTTTCACGGCTTGGAAGGCTCCTCCGACAGCCACTATGCACGCTCGTTGATGGCGGCCGTGGCGGCGCGCGGCTGGTCCGGCGCGGTGCCGCATTTTCGCGGCTGCTCCGGCGACATTAACCTGGCGCCGCGCTTTTATCATTCCGGTGACAGCGCCGAGGTCGATTGGGTATTGCGGCGCCTGAGCGCGCATCGCGACACCATCGGCGCCAGCAAATTTTATGCAACTGGTGTCTCCCTGGGCGCCAACGCTTTGCTGCGCTGGCTCGGCGAATCGCAACATCAGGCCGAATTCATCGATGCCGCCTGCGCCATTTCGGCCCCGCTTGATCTGGCTGCGGGCGGTGCCGCATTGGCACGCGGCTTCAACCGTCTTTATTCGCGTGTCTTTCTGCGGACCATGCAAGCCAAGTGCGAGGTCAAGCTCGCCCAGTTTCCCGGCTTGTTTGATCGTGACGCCTTGCTGCAGGCGCGCGACCTGTACACCTTCGACAACATCGTCACGGCACCGCTGCACGGCTATCGCGATACCAATGATTACTGGGATCGCGCCAGCGCCAAGCATATCCTGCACGATATTACGGTGCCAACGCTGGTACTCAATGCCAAGAATGATCCCTTCCTGCCCGCGGCCTATTTGCCGCAAACGGCGGCTGCCTGCGTGCAATTAGACTATCCTGATCAGGGCGGCCATGTCGGTTTCGCCACCAGTGCGCCGCCAGGAAAGCTGGAGTGGTTGCCGCAGCGTATGCTGCAATTTCTGGAAGGCAAAACGTAATGGATGACGTCGTCCGCCAAGCAATGGCCAAATGGCCCAATGTGCCGCACTGTTTCGGCTGGCTGCGGCTCGATGCGCGCGGTCACTGGCGCATGCGCGATGAGCGTGCGCAACAGTTGAATCTCCCTGGCGACAAGATTCGACATCTTGCCCTGCTGGACTTTATCAATCGTAATTATCAATGCGATACCAGTGGTCAGTGGTATTTCCAGAATGGCCCGCAGCGGGTCTATGTCGATTTGGAACTGACGCCCTACATTGCCCGCCTCGATCCCGCAGCCGGCCATCTGCTGCATACCGGCACGGCCCTGCCGACACCAGCGCAAATCTGGCTGACACCAGCCGGCCAGTTGCTGATGCCGTTTGAACAGAGCGTCGCGGCACTCGATGACCGCGACATGGCGTCACTGTTGCCGCGCCTCCAGGTTGGCGACAGCGCCGCCAGTGACCAGCAAATCATGGATTGGCTGGAGGGGGATGACTGCATTGCCTTGCAGTTGCGCTATTCCGATAGCGTATTGCCAGTGCAGCGCACAGCAGCAACGCCGTTGGCCGAACAATTCGGCTTCATCATGCGGCCACGCGGCAGCGATTGATCAAGACAACGCTAACTGCTCGCCTTGCGATCCGCCAACTCTTCCTTCCAGCGCTCCTTCAAATCACGCTCACGCGCATCGATCATGGCTTGATCGTAAAAGGTCGCGTCAGTCGCCTTGCGCGCAATGCCTAGCTGCTCCAACGCCGCCGGCAAACTCCCGCCCAGCACATAGGCTTCGGCCAACGCCATATGCTGCAAAGCTTGCTTGCCCTGACTGGCATAGGCCTTGGCCAGCAAATCCTGAATCTCGCGCTCCTGTCGGTACAGTTGTGCCTGATCGCGTAAATAGGCTACCGCCTGGTCATAGCGGCGGTTCTCGATCAAAGCATTGGCATACTGCCGCGCCGCCACCCGCGACAGCGGGAATTGCTCGCGCGTGAGATCGGCCAGCTTGAGTGCCTGCTCAGTCTGGCGTTTGGCAATCTTGATATCGATGTCGAGATTGGCGAACAGGATGCTCGGTTGCACCGGCTGCGCCGCCGTGCGCGCTTCCTGCAGCAATTTTTCGGCCTTGTCGTAGGATTGCTGCTGATAGGCGGCATAGGCTAGACCATATTTAGCCGCCATGATTTGCAGCTTGGTATTTTGCCGCAATTGCGTTTCAAAATAGGCTTGCGCATCACGCACACCTTGACTCGAGCTGTTTTGCAAAATCCGTACGCGCGCGCGGATTAACTGAAAATCGGGATTGTCGGCGCGCTGCCGGTAGCGCTGATCGCGGATGCGGTCCTGAATGTCGGCAATCCGCTCAGTGGTCAGCGGGTGCGTCAACAGATACGGCGGTAGCGTGTCGCTAAAGTTACGCGATGCACTTTGCAGACGGCCAAAAAAAGTCACCATGCCGGAAGTGTCATAGCCACCTGCAATCAATATCTGCAAGCCGACACGATCGGCTTCGCGTTCGGCGTCTCGGCTGAAGTTGAGCTGCCGTTGTATTGCCACGCCGCTGCCACCCATCACGGTGGCCAGCACCGCGTCGCCACCTGCTCGGGCAACACCGGCCACGGCGGCCAGAACGATCGATGCCAGTTGTATCATCGAGTTCTGCTTTTGTTGCCCTAGCATACGGGCGATATGACGTTGCGCCACATGACCGATTTCATGCGCTAATACCGAAGCCAGTTCTGACTCACTCTGCGCTGCCAGCAACAAGCCAGAGTGCACGGCGATGAAACCGCCCGGCAAGGCGAATGCATTCAGGACCGGATCACGTACCGCAAAGAAAAAGAAATCGTAACTCGCCTCACCACGCACATCAGGGCGCACCGACACCAGATTAGCCCCGAAATTGTTGAGGTATTCCAGCAAGGGGCCGTCATCGAGATAATCGGGGTCGCGCCGGATGTCGCGCATGATTTGCTCGCCGATTTTGCGTTCCATCAGCGGCGACAGGCTTTCTCGTTCGGTGTCGCCCAGGGTCGGCAAGGTCTGCGCGGCCACCAGCGCAGGTGCGACGGCCAGCGGCAGCATGGCGATCGCCACACCTGCCATCCAGCTGCACCAATGCGCGCGCGGCGGCACTGCGCGAGTGGTTCTTTTGATGAGACGAGAAAACTGATGCATGGAGCGGCAACGAAGGTTTGCAAACGATGCCTGCTATGATACCCGCAGTCCTTCCCGCTTTCGAGATTCTGACATTATGACCACCACCAAACACCAGCAAGACAGCGCCGATTCAGCGACCGGCCTGAATCATTTCGATCAGAGCGGCCAAGCCCACATGGTCGATGTCGGCAGCAAGCAGGATAGCCACCGGGTAGCCATTGCCAGTGGCAATATCCGCATGCAGCCGCAAACGCTGGCGGTAATTCAAAGCGGCACGGCCAAAAAAGGCGACGTCCTCGGGATTGCCCGCATTGCCGCGATCATGGCGTCAAAACGCACCAGCGATCTAATTCCGCTGTGCCATCCGTTGGCACTGACCCATGTCTCAGTCGAGTTTGCCATTGACGTTGAGCAATCCACTATCACCTGTACCGTACGGGTTGAAACGCAAGGCAAAACCGGCGTCGAAATGGAAGCGCTGACGGCCGTGCAGGTCGGTTTACTGACCATTTACGACATGTCCAAGGCGATTGACCGCGGCATGGTCATGGGCAATATCCGTGTGCAGGAAAAGCACGGCGGCAAATCAGGATCCTGGTCGCAGGCATAGCGCCTGAATCGCGCAGGCGTAAAAAAAGCGTGCAACTGAACTGTCGCACGCTTTTGGTCCCACACTGCAGCTAGGCTAGTTTAGCGGCAGTTTTCCGGTGCGTACTTCGCTGGCAAGGTACCGGCATTTTCCGGTGCGCCCCCAGCCGATGCGGCCGCACGGCACGCCCAGATGGTTGCACTTGCCGTGGTCGTCGGCACCATTTTCAGTGTCTTGCCATTCGCGTCACCGCCGATTTCGGCGTAAGTAATGGTCACCACACCATTGTTGGCGATCTCGATGTTCTTCACGTTCTTGATATCCGCACTCGCAGTAAATACGTAACCGGTCTTGCTCGGATCAATGGCTGTGCTCCCGGTCGTCGCGATCATTTCACTCACCGCCAGTTTGGCCGGTGCCGCCAAGTTCAGGCCTTCGACTACCTTGGTCCGAATCAGATAATCACGGTATTGCGGAATAGCGAACATGGCCAGTACGCCGACAATGGCAATCACGATCATCAACTCGATCAATGTGAAGCCGGTCTGTGCTTGCTGCTGAATGTTTGTCTTGCTCGACAATTGCTTAACTTGCATCTTGTTTTCCTATTACAAAGAATCGTTAGTCAGGAAGTGTTGCCCGGCCAAGTGACGTCGGCTGCATTTTCCTTCTGGCAACACCAGACTCCCCATGTGGATCATATGCGCCTGGACGCATTTTGTGAATATTTTTATAAGCACTCAATCCGCAGATGCCTCAGCTTTGCGCGCCAGCCACTTGCCAGCCACGACCACGCCGATGGCACACAGAATCCCAGGCAGACTCACGTGAATGCTGCCTATGCTCAGATCATGCACCGGCAGATAAGCCTGTACCCAGCGGACAATCGCCACATCGGCAATCAACATGGCACCTGCCAGATAGCCCAGCAAGGCGGCACCCAATGTAATGATGACCGGAAACTTCGCCATCAACTTGAGCACCAGCGTGCTACCCCAGACGATAATTGGAATGCTGACCAGAATACCGAACACCACCAACAGCAACTGATGCTGACCGGCCTGTTCTGCTGCACTGGCAATGGCGATCACGTTATCGAGACTCATGACCAGATCGGCCACGATGATGGTTTTGACTGCCTGCCACAACTTGTCGCTGGCGCTGATTTCACCGTGTTCATCATTGTCGGCCAACAGTTTGATACCGATCCACAATAGCAACACGCCACCAACCAGTTTGATGAATGGAAGTTCCAGCATGGTGACCGCGAAGCTGATCAGCGCAATGCGAATGGCAATCGCGCCAGCGGTGCCCCACAAAATGCCGCGCAGCCGAAGATTGTCTGGCAGGTTGCGGCAAGCCAGTGCAATCACGATGGCATTGTCGCCGCCGAGCAAGATATCGATCAGAATGATTTGCCCTACCGCAAACCAGTTCAATTCCATCAAAAATTCCATGCCTCTCCCTTGTGATCTTAGTCAGGGCTGCAAAACAATATGGGGAGCCTTGGCTCCCCATACGGTTATGTCGCTAGATCAGCCAGGAAGTTCGTCGGCACATCGAAAAAGATGCGCAGAACAATCAACCAGCCGACCAGACTGACAGGTTATTGCTAGATGAATGCCTTGACGGCAATCGATTACAGTACCGACTTCAGCAGACGCGCCATTTCGGACGGGTTGCGTGTGGCCTTGATACCGCATTCTTCCATGATTGCCAGTTTGGCTTCGGCAGTGTCAGCACCACCGGAGATCAACGCACCAGCATGGCCCATGCGCTTGCCTGGAGGCGCAGTCACACCAGCGATGAAGCCGATGACTGGCTTCTTCATGTTTTCCTTGACCCAGTACGATGCATTGGCTTCGTCAGGACCACCGATTTCACCAATCATGATGACGGCGTCGGTGTCAGGATCATCATTGAATGCCTTCATGATGTCGATGTGCTTGAGACCGTTGATTGGATCACCGCCGATACCAACTGCCGTCGATTGGCCCAGGCCCAGTGCAGTCAATTGACCAACGGCTTCATAAGTCAATGTACCCGAACGCGAAACCACGCCGATACGGCCCTTCTTGTGGATGTGACCTGGCATGATACCGATCTTGATTTCGTCCGGTGTGATCAGGCCTGGGCAGTTTGGTCCCAACAGCAAGGTCTTGCTGCCGGACTTTGCCATACGGTCCTTCAGTGCCAGCATGTCACGAACTGGAATGCCTTCGGTGATGCAGATCGCCAGATCGAGGTCGGCTTCAACGGCTTCCCAGATTGCAGCAGCTGCGCCGGCTGGCGGCACGTAGATGACCGACACATTGGCGCCAGTAGCGGCTTTGGCTTCCGACACGGTGGCGAAGATTGGAATGCCTTCGAAATCTTCACCAGCCTTCTTTGGATTGACGCCAGCGACGAATGCGTTCTTGCCATTCGCGTATTCGCGGCACATGCGTGTGTGGAATTGACCGGTCTTGCCGGTGATACCTTGGGTAATGACTTTTGTATCTTTATTGATCAGGATCGACATAGTTATTCCTTGTCCTATTATTTACCGTTAGCTGCGGAAACAACCTTTTGCGCAGCTTCTTCCATACTGTCTGCCGAAATGATAGGCAGGCCGGAGTCGGCCAACAGCTTCTTGCCGATCTCTTCGTTGGTACCCTTCATGCGCACGACCAGTGGCACTTTCAGGGAAACGGCTTTGGACGCAGCGATAACGCCTTCAGCAATCACATCACAGCGCATGATGCCGCCGAAGATGTTGACCAGGATTGCTTTCAGTTCTGGGTTCTTCAGCATGATCTTGAATGCTTCGGTCACCTTCTCAGTGGTAGCACCGCCGCCGACGTCGAGGAAGTTGGCTGGTTCGCCGCCGAACAGCTTGATGGTGTCCATGGTTGCCATGGCCAGACCAGCGCCATTGACCAGGCAACCGATGTTGCCGTCGAGCGAAATGTAAGCCAGATCAAACTTTGAAGCTTCGACTTCAGCTGGATCTTCTTCGTCCAGATCGCGGTAGGCGACGATTTCTGGATGGCGGAACAGTGCATTCGAATCAAAATTGAACTTGGCGTCCAGCGCGATGACCTTGCCTTCGCCTGTCAGGATCAATGGGTTGATTTCGGCCAGGGACGAATCGGTATCCCAGTAAGCCTTGTACAAACCTTGCAACTGCTTGCGTGCATCAGCGATCGAAGCAGCAGGAACGCCGATCTTGGCGGCGATGCTGTCTGCATCGGCGTCGGTCAGGCCGGTTTCTGGATCAATAGCGATCTGATGAATCAGTTCAGGATGGCTTTCAGCAACTTCTTCAATGTCCATGCCGCCTTCGCTCGATGCCATCAGCACCACACGTTGGCTGACGCGGTCGGTAACCATACTGACGTACAGTTCCTTCTTGATGTCGGCGCCTTCTTCGATCAACAGACGACGCACCTTTTGGCCTTCTGGGCCAGTTTGGTGAGTGATCAATTGCATGCCGAGAATTTGGCTAGCGTATTCCTTGACTTGCTCCAGCGACTTCGCAACCTTCACGCCGCCGCCCTTGCCACGGCCACCAGCGTGGATTTGTGCCTTGACGACCCAGACCGGACCGCCCAGTGTTTCAGCGGCCTTAACTGCTTCTTCGACAGACACACACGGAATGCCGCGTGGAACGGTCACGCCAAATTGGCGGAGGATTTCTTTGCCCTGATACTCATGGATTTTCATGGGAGCTTCCCTTTAAGACACTATTGAATAAAACTTACTGGATTGAAATCCGGCTGGCGGCAGAACCACACGGCGCGAATGGTGGCAAGAACCCGCGTTTGCGTTTGCCCATCGAACAGGGCTGCGCATGGGCCGTAAGGCCACGCGAATTGCTTAAGAGAAGATGAAGAAGGTGCAGTGGGCATAAAAATGCCATTTGATCAACATTAATCGTTGTCGCATTGCGTATCGTCATTGCAAAGATTGCCATGACCGCCACCAATGCGGCGCAGCAAAAACCGAAAGATTTTAGCACAGCTCGGACCGGTACGGCAGCACGAAAGCGTATGGCACTGGTTTGGCGACATTTAATGCTGCGGCGCTAATGAAAATCAATCATCGTCGTGACAATCCTCATTCCAGGCGGTTTTGACTGCTGCCTGGATGGCCCGATGGGAAAAACCGCGCTGCTGCAAAAAACGCTGGCATTTGGCTCGCGTGACCGTATCGACTGGTGCCTCATCGAACTTGCGGCGCAACACGTCACGTGCACGCGCATTTTCACCGTCGGTCAGTTCCTGCCTGACCTCAGTCAGGGCCTCGCTGCCGATGCCATGGCTTTTCAGTTCGGCAAGAATACGGTTATTGCCGTAACGCCCGGCGCGTCGATGCATCAGCGATTCGGAAAAACGTTCCTGGGAAAGAAATTTGGACGCTTGCAGCCAATCGAGCAAAGCCTCGATATCGTCGTCTTCTTGCGCGTAAGCGGTAAGCTTACGCGCAAGTTCCAGACGACTATGCTCACGTGAAGAGAGATATTTGAGCGCTCGCGCTTTCAGACTTATTTGCGGTCGAGGCATGCTAGTTCAACAATGAAGCAAACCCGAAGCCGCGCGCGAGCGAAGATCTTGCACATCCATCAACAATCAGGATGCTTCTGCCGTCGATGATGCGGCCAGTGCTGGCACACCCAACGAGGCGCGTACCTTGTTTTCGATTTCGCGGGCCAATTCAGGACGTTCTTTCAGGTAATTACGTGCATTGTCCTTGCCTTGACCAATCCGTTCGCCGTTGTAGCTATACCAGGCGCCCGACTTTTCAACGATCTTGGCATCCGAGCCCAGATCGAGGATTTCACCTTCGCGCGACGTGCCTTCGCCATACAGAATATCGAAGTGCGCTTCGCGGAACGGCGGCGCCACCTTGTTCTTGACGACCTTGACCTTGGTTTCGCTGCCAATGACTTCATCGCCGGACTTGATCGAACCTGTACGGCGGATATCCAGACGCACGGAGGCGTAGAACTTCAAGGCATTACCACCGGTTGTGGTTTCCGGATTACCGAACATCACACCGATCTTCATGCGGATCTGGTTAATGAAAATCACCGTGGTATTGGTGCGATTGATGCTGCCAGTCAACTTACGCAAAGCTTGCGACATCAGACGCGCCTGCAGGCCCGGCAGCGAGTCACCCATATCGCCTTCGATTTCGGCGCGTGGCGTCAAGGCAGCCACCGAGTCGACCACGATCAGGTCAACACCGCCCGAGCGCACCAGTGCATCGGTGATTTCCAGTGCCTGCTCGCCGGTATCTGGCTGTGAAATCAGCAAGTCGGACAAATTGACGCCGAGTTTTTGCGCATAGATCACATCGAGCGCATGCTCCGCATCGATGAAGGCACAAGTGCCGCCGATTTTTTGCATTTCGGCAATCGCCTGCAAGGTCAGCGTTGTCTTACCCGATGACTCCGGGCCGTAAATCTCAATCACACGACCGCGTGGCAAGCCACCAACACCGAGCGCAATGTCCAGGCCCAATGAACCAGTCGACACGACTTGGATCTCTTCGAGCACAGCGCCATCTTCCATGCGCATGACCGAACCTTTGCCGAACTGTTTCTCGATCTGCGCCAGCGCAGCGGCCAACGCTTTGCTCTTCTCAGAAGTGTTCGCGGATTTTTTATCGTCCATTGCGCTGTCTTTCCCGTTGTCTTTCGCGTTGTCTTTCGAAGTATCTTTCGCCACGGTAATCTCTATCTCGTCAGTTCTGAATCAGGTGAAGGGGTGATGCCTGCTGGTAACGCTGGTGAATCGCTTGAACATCACTGTATAAAAAAACAGTTGTTTGCGCAAGCTCTTTTTCTGTTGTTGCAAATTTGCGCTAAAACGGATTGCCGCTATGGCGCTCTGATGCCAAATGTTATTCGACGGATTGAAATACGCCATAGTCTGTTAGTATCGCGCCGATTATGACGGTGTCAATTGGCAATAAGGCAAGAGACGCGCATCAGGGCCAGTCAGCAAAAAAATGCTTATCGCCCCTATAATTTCACTAGATGAGTGAAACATACGTGCTTTTCACTAGCATTTACCTGATTTGATATACATTTTTAGTTAGTAAGATTACGATTTCTGCGTCTCCTATGACCCTGGTTCCTTTCAGCCGTATCAGCAGCCTGCGTTCGCTCATCATTGATGACATGCCCACCATGCGCCAAAATATCCGCATGCATTTGGGACAACTGGGCATTACGCGCGTGGATCAGGCCGGCACGCCCGACGAAGCGATTCGTCATGTGGAAGCCAATTCCTACGATTTGATCGTCTGTGATTACAATCTGAACAAGGAAACCAACGGCCAGCAACTGCTCGAATTTTTGCGCACTCAAGGTCTGCTGCCGCCGACCACCATGTTCATCATGGTAACTGCAGAGAGCGGTTACAGCCTGGTTGCCAGCGCGGCCGAATTCCAGCCTGATGCTTATATGTTGAAGCCGCTAACGGCGTCCAAGATCGCCGAGCGCATTGACCGTTTGCTGGAAAAGCAGAATGCCCTGCTGCCGATCAATGAAAAGCTCAAGCGCAAAGACCAGGCCGGTGCCGTGATCGAATGCGACAACGTGCTCAAGACCGCACCAAAATGGCTGGTCGACATTCTCAAAACCAAGGGTTCGCTGCTGATTTCGCTGCGCCGCATTGAAGAAGCGCGTGCTGTCTATTCGCAGGCGCTTGAAATGCGCGACGACCTGGTCTGGGCCAAGGTCGGCATGGCGCGTTGCAACATCGTGGCAGGCCAAATGGATGAGGCCAAGGTGCTAGTGCAAAGCGTGCTGGCGCAAAATGCGCAATACATCGAAGCCTATGACTTGCTGGCGCAGATCGAAGAAGCTCAGGGTAATGGCTACGAAGCGCTGGATGCTTTGTCGCGTTCTTCCGAAATCATTCCGTCGGCGCGACGCAGCCGGCTAGTCGGCGATGCCGCCTATCGCGTGGGCGACCTGGAACAAGCCAAGAGTGCCTTCGATATGGTGCTCAAGCAAACCAAGGGGTCGCTCACGGCACAGCCCAGCGACTTGTTGACGCTGGCCCAGGTGCATGTTGACAGTGGCGACGCCGATGCCGCTCTGGTTTTGCTGTCGAGCGCACCGAAGCGCTATACCGACTCAAAAATGTTTACCTCGACACAATCGGCCGTGGCGGCCCAGGCGCACGTCAAGCTGGGCGATATGGCTGCCGCCGAGCGCGCATTTGAAGCGGCCCGCAACGACGCAGGCGCAGTGCCGTCGGACCTGACCATCCTGGCGCTGGCCAAGGCCGCATTTTCGGTCGGCAAGGATGAAGAAGGCACACGCCTGATTTCGCAAGCGGTCAAATCCGACCACGAAAACAAGAACCTGCTGACCTTGGCACGCAAGGTCTTGGCCGATAGCGGTCAAGAACACCTGGCCGACGAGCTCATCGATGGCGCCATCAAGCAGTGCATGACGATCATCGCCGAAGCCAACGCGCTCATGCGCAACGCCAAACCCGACGAATCACTGGTCAAGCTGGAAGAGGCACTCAACAGCATGCCGGAAAACACTGGTGTGTTGATCGCCGCTGCCCAGTTGCATTTACTGTGGATGAGCCAGCGCGGTATTAATCAAGAATATGTCAAACGCGTCAATCGCTATCTGAACACGCTGGATCGTCTGATCCCTGGCAATGAGCGCGTTAGCAAGATGCATCGTTTCCTCCGTGATGCGGTCGCCAAGGCCGCCCAAAAGAAGAGCTGACCATGAACGCCGAACTGGCCGCAATCATCGTTCACGACATCAAAAACGCGCTCGGCGTGCTGGAAGGACAGTTGCGCGTACTGTCTACCGACATCCCCGACGAGCGGACCAATCAAGCACATGCCACCTGCCTGGCACTGCAGGAAAAGCTGATCGGCTTCCTGACACTCTATAAGGCGTCCTCGCAGGGCTTGACGGCGCAAATTGAAGCATTGTCGCCGCAAGACTTCCTGTCCGGCCTGCAACGTCATCTGACCCTCAATCAAGCCAATCTTGAGGTCGTCATTAACCAGGAAGACATGCCTTTGATTGCCTTCTTCGATGAAAATCTGGTCGGTCTGGCGCTGGAAGCCGCGTTGCAGAACGCCACCCGTTTTGCCCGTTCATGCATCGAGCTGGCCTGCCGCAAGCACGGCAGCGGTGTCATCTTTACGGTCCGCGATGACGGCCCCGGCATCGGCACCCAGGAAGCCAAACCATCGACCGGCCTCGGCATGGATTTGTGCCGCGCCATTGCCAACGCCCATGTCAAAGGTGAGCAACACGGCGCGGTCTTGCTCGCCAATCATCCTGATGGCGGCGCCCAATTCGAATTGATTCTCCCTTGACCGTCTGCATGCGCTGACTGCATAAGCTAGCGCAAAAAAATTCGTTCGTTTCATTGCGGTTGCTCCGTAGAGTTAAGTCAGATCGCAGGCCACTGTTTGCTGCGTATGACAAAACAAGGACAACATCATGCAACGCCGCGACTTTTTACGCCTGGCTGCAACCACCAGCGCAGCCTTGGCTACGCCTGCCCTGCCACTATTGGCGCAGGCCGCCGATACACCCAAAATCATCCGTCTGGATTTCGCCACTTATTCTCCTCCGAGTCTGGTATTAAAGAAATTCGGCTGGCTCGAAGAGGATGTGAAGAGCAATGGCACCAGCGTCAAATGGGTATTGAGCCAGGGAAGCAATCGCGCGCTCGAATATCTCAACAGCGACAGTATCGACTTCGGTAGCACTGCCGGTCTGGCAGCCTTGCTGGCGCGTGCCAACGGCAATCCGGTCAAGGCCGTCTACATTTATTCACGCCCCGAATGGACCGCCCTGGCGGTGCAAAAAGACTCGCGCGTTCAATCAATCAAGGAACTCAAAGGCAAGAAAATCGCCGCCACCAAAGGTACCGATCCCTACCTGTTCCTGTTGCGGGCATTGCATGAGAATGACTTGAGCAAGAGCGATGTTGAGATCGTCCATCTGCAACATGCCGACGGCCGTATCGCGCTGGAACAAAAGCGCGTCGATGCCTGGGCCGGGCTCGATCCGCATCTGGCCGCCAGCGAACTGGAAGCCGGTTCGCGCCTGATTTATCGCAACGTCAACTTCAACACCTATGGCTTTTTGAATGTTTCTGAAAGCTTTGCTGCACGCCATCCGGAATCGGTAAAGCAGGTGTTGCGCGCCTACGAGCGAGCGCGGTTGTGGATCATCCAGAATCCCGACGCCACTGCGCGTCTGATCGCCGACGAAGCCAAACTATCGTTGCCGGTGGCGCAGTTACAACTCAAACGCAATGACTTTTCTCACCCGCTGATCGGGCAAGAGCATATCGATGCCTTGCGCGCTGCCGCGCCAATTCTGCTGCAAGAAGAGCTGGTCCAGAGCGGCACCGATTTACCCAAGACCATCAATGCATTGATCGATCCTTCGTTCGCGCAGGGTGTGGTTGCGCGCGCTTGATAACGCATTCGAAACATTGAGCATGCCAGTCGAATCGCATCCCTTGTCGTCGTTACCGCCATTCTCATCGGCGCATCTGCTCGATGTCGCTTACCCGGCTGAATGCGTCTATACGCCGGCAGTCCCCGTGACGGCACGGCAACGCACGCGTGCCAGCACCGGTGTGCGTGTCACCTTGTGGGGCATGGCGCTGCCCTTGCTGTTGCTCATTGCGCTGGAAGGCAGCGCCGCATTGGGATGGATCCCGATCCACTTGCTGCCACCACCGAGTGCCATTGCACGCACCATCGCGACCTTGGCCAGTCGTGATCTGCTGGCGCAGATTGCGGTGAGCATTGCCCGCGTGACCGTCGGCTTTGCATTGGGTGCTCTGCTGGCTATTGCGGTTGGCTTGCTGGTTGGCATGCAACGCCGCGCCGAGGCGCTGCTCGAACCATCGCTGCAAGCCTTGCGTGCAATTCCTAGCCTGGCCTGGGTACCGTTATTGCTGCTCTGGCTCGGCATCGATGAAACGCCCAAGATTGTCCTGATTGCAATTGGCGCCTTCTTTCCGGTCTATACCAATCTGGTGGCAGGTATCCATGGCGTCGACCGTAAATTGCTGGAAGTGGGTACCATCCATGGCCTGTCCGCACAGGCACTGATACGCCGCATCGTCTTACCGGCGGCGCTGCCGCAATTGATGACCGGATTGCGCAATGGCATGAGTCTGGCCTGGATGTTTCTGGTGGCAGCCGAAATGATTGCTGCCACCAAAGGTGTCGGCTATCTGCTCTCCGATGGCCGTGAAACCAGTCGTCCCGATATTGTGCTGGCAGCAATCCTGATACTGGCGCTGCTCGGAAAACTGTCCGACAGCCTGCTTAAACGCATCGAAAACCATCAGTTGCGCTGGCGCAGCGTGCTGGGTTCCGCGTCAACCTAACTCCCTCCTCTTGCCTATCATGACCAAGCAATCACAACGTCGCCGCCTGTTGAAAACCCTCGCCGCACTGAGCGCCATCACAAGTATCAACAACACCGTATTCGCCCAAAGCAACAACATCATCCGCATTGGCTATCAAAAATCATCAACACTGCTGACCATTATCAAAGCCAATGGCACACTGGAAAAACTGCTGGCACCCAGCACCACAAAAATCAGTTGGCATGAATTCTCGAGCGGCTTGCCTCTACTGGAAGCTTTGAATGTTGGCGGTGTTGACCTCAGCGCCGATGTCGCCGACACCGTACCGGTATTTGCCCAGGCTGCCGGTGCACGCCTGACCTATGTCGCACAGGAAGCGCCATCACCATCGGCGCAGGCCATCATCGTGCATGCCGATGCGCCATACAAAACCATCACCGATCTCAAGCACAAGAAGATTGCCGTGACCAAGGCGGCGGGTGTGCACTATCTATTGATTGCCACGCTGGCCAAGGCTGGTTTGAAATTCAGTGATATCGACGTGGCCTATCTAGCACCAGCCGACGGCCGTGCCGCGTTTGAACGCGGCAGCGTCGATGCCTGGGTGACCTGGGACCCCTTCCTTGCCGGCGTGCAGAAGCAGTCGCAGGTGCGCATCTTGTCCGATGGCCGCGACATTGCCGATTACCAGCGTTATTACTTGGCATCGACTGCGTTTGCCGAAGCCCACCCAGAAGTGCTGGCGATTGTGTTTGATGAATTGAAAAAAACCGGGGACTGGGTACGTCAGCACCCAAAGGAAGCAGCGGCATTTCTGGCACCACTGTGGGGTCTGGATGCAGCGACCATCGAGTTGGCCAATAGTCGGCGCAGCTATCGCGTACGCGCGGTGGTGGCGAATGCTCTGGGCGAACAACAGCGTATTGCCGATGCCTTCTTTGCTGCTGGATTGTTGCCCAAAAAAGTTAACGCCACCGAAGTGGCGATCTGGAAGCCGTCAGGCAAGGATGCCTGAGCGGGGATGCGCTTATACCAGTTGCGCTTGCACTTTGATCTCGGCGTTCAATACCTTGGACACCGGACAACCTTTTCGGGCCGCCTCGACCGCTTCGTCAAACTTGGCTTGATCGGGATTGTCCAGCTTAGCCTGCACTTCCAGCACGATGGTAGTGATGGCAAAACCGCCATCGACTTTATCCAAGGTCAGCGTGGCCTTGGTCTCGATCTGTTGCGGACCTAGTCCGGCATGTCCCAGGCGGCTGGACAAGTCCATCGTGTAGCAGCCAGCATGTGCCGCCGCAATAAGCTCTTCAGGGTTGGTGCCGATGCCATTTTCGAAGCGCGTGGAAAACGAATACTGTGTCGCGGCCAGCGTTTTGCTTTCCGTGCTCAGTGTGCCGCTGCCTTCTTTCAAATTGCCGTTCCAGACGGCGCTAGCGTGTCGTTGCATCTTGCTCTCCTTGACGGGTCAAAGGACCATAATGCAGGCAGCACGGTTGTACCGCGATAGGACAACACCTGCAAACGCGGTAGGCGTGACGGTAGCACAGCAAAAAAAAGACCGCTCCGAAGAGCGGCCTTTTCAACTAGCCAACAGTGGCCGTTACGACAACTGCTGAATCCCTGCCAACACCCAACCACCTTGACCGGTAACTGGTTTCGACAGATTCCAGATTTCATTGAACTGGGTCGGTGAAGCATTCTTGTCTTCTTTGATGAAGCCAAAGAACTTGACGCTGGCCAAGTAGTCATTGCCCACGGTGTCCACGCCCAACATATCGGCGTCGAGCGAGACCACATCCGTCTGGTTGTTGTCCGCACCACGCTCCTGCAATTGCAGCTTCAACTCACCGAACATTTCCGGTGTGGTGAATTCACGGATGTCGTTGGCATCGCCCTTGTCCCAGGCTGCCTGCAGACGGATGAAGTAAGTCTTGGCATTGCGCACAAAACCGACCGTATCAAAGTCTGCCGGGATCCCGTAAGAAGCTTGCTCAACTCCAGCCGGTGCTGCGCCAGCGGCGACACCAGCGGCGCCAAACGCATTGCTCTGCAAGGCCTTGGCCGATTGCTCGGCTTCCAGTTGCGAGCCGATCGCCGGCGTGCTGTTGAAGTCATTACCGCTGGCATAGGCCGGACGTGCGGCATTGCCATTGGCTTCCGACTTGCGGCGGAACATGCGGTAGATAAACATCGCGGCGAACCCCAGCAAGGCCACCATCAAGATGGTACTGATCATGCTGGCCATGGCGCCGCCCAGACCGAAGTGCGACAACATGGCGCCCAGGCCGAGGCCAAGCAAGGCACCGCCCAGCATGCCCTTCCACGCGCTAGGCTTGGCAGCGGCCGCAGCCGGTGCTGCTGCAGGGGCAGCAGGCTTGGCCGCAGCGGCCTGGTTTTGCTGCATCGGGCTTTGCGCCTGGCGGCTGGCGCCCGACGATTGCTTGCCAAACGAACCGCCACCACCGAGGCGCTTGGCCTCCACTGCGGTAATACCGGCCGTCATGGTGATCGCCGCCACAATCAGCGCGACAAATACTTTTTTCATGCTATCTCCTGAGATGGAAAGTACTGCGTAGTGATGCGAAAGCGGTCGCATCTGCCGAAAAACAAACTAAATGAGCAGGAGAGTCAGCCTCACCGCTACGCGGCAAGACCTGGCAGCAGATAGCGCAAACATGGGGGAAGGACGAACCGACACCAGCATGCAAACGCCATCAGCCATCGTCACCAAGGAGACGAAAACCAGGGCTGGCCGCGAACGGCGATGCTGAGGTCAGACCCGCGGCGGACGGCCGGCGGGCGGAAGGAAAGGAGGTTGGCTGGCAGAATCGCTGCGCAAGGCAGGTGCCAGAGTTGCCGAATCGAATACAAACACTTGTGCCGAGTGCAACACAGGTTCGTCACCGACACCGGCGTGCGTGGAGAAATCTTCACTATCGGCAAAATCGCTGCTGTCGTCGTCGATATCGGCAACATCAACATCACCAGCAACCGCTGGCACAGATGCCAAACTGGCATCGTTGCTAGCGTGCTGTACGGCACTATGCAGCAATTGGTCGAATTGTGCCTGCAGTGCCACCGTGTCCACCGCGGTGCGATACGTCAACAACCCTGCAAAGACTTGCATGGGTAATAGACAGATCAGCAAAAGGGCAAACAGGCGCTTCATAAGGTTTTCAAACAATCAACGCGAAAATTATACCAAGAGTTCCAAGATATGCGGGCGTATCGTGAATTTATCAAGTGCTAACACTTACTTGCTCTAACGTATCCACGCTTGATTATGCATTGCGTTGGCTGGCAATTTAGTACAAGATGCAGAAAAAGATATAGCATTATTTCAACAATAACGGAGACAAGCACCGCTAGTGTGCGGTTCGTGCCCATGCGTATTCTGCTCGCTGAAGATGACAGTGTTCTGGCCGACGGCTTGACGCGCTCGTTGCGTCATTCCGGTTATGCTGCGGATTGCGTCAAGAATGGCGTGGAAGCTGATTCCGCGCTGTCGACGCAGGATTTTGATTTACTGATCCTCGACCTCGGCCTACCCAAGATGTCCGGCCTGGAAGTATTGCGTCGCTTGCGCGCACGCAACTCGCGCCTGCCGGTGCTGATCCTGACGGCCGCCGATTCGGTCGAACAGCGCGTACAAGGGCTCGATCTCGGTGCCGACGATTACATGGCCAAACCGTTTGCGCTGTCCGAACTGGAAGCACGCGTGCGTGCGCTGACCCGGCGCGGCGCCGGCGGCGGTCCTACCGTGATCCGCCATGGCTCGCTCAGTTACGATCAGGTCGGTCGCATTGCGTATATCGGTGAACAAATGCTCGATCTGTCGGCACGCGAACTAGGCTTGCTGGAAGTATTATTACAGCGTACCGGACGACTGGTCTCCAAGGAGCAACTGGTCGATCATCTATGCGAATGGGGTGAGGAAGTCAGCAATAATGCGATCGAAGTCTACGTTCACCGTTTGCGCAAGAAAATTGAAGTCGGCGCGATTCGCATCGCGACCGTGCGCGGCCTCGGTTATTGCCTGGAAAAACTCCCCGATTCCGTCGCGAGCGCCAGCGTTATCCATAACGCCTGACGCCGTCCATGCGCTGGCGCCAAGCCGCACCCATCATCGCCATGCCTGAGCTGCCCGAAGCCGGCCAACGGCAGCCTGCCGCCATCGCTGGCAGCAAGAGCAAGCGCCATACCGCAACCATTGCCACCCAACCGGAAGAACGCACGCAACGTTCGCTGTTCGGTGAAATTCTCGACTGGATGCTGGCGCCGCTGTTGTTGCTCTGGCCGATGAGCATTGCCATCACTTATCTGATTGCCCAATCGATTGCCAACCAACCGTTTGATCGCGCCCTCGAAGACAGCGTTACGGTATTGGCGCAACAAGTCTCTGAAGTCAACGGCAAGACCGTGGCGCGCCTGCCAGTATCGGCGCGCGACTTGCTACGCGCCGATGACATTGACAATATCTATTTCCAGATTCTCGGCCCCAAAGGTGAATTCGTCGAAGGCGACCGTGACATGCCCGCGCCGTTGCTCGACGACGACCGCCTGGCCTACGGCGTGGTCCAATTCCGTAACGATATTTTGCACGGCAACGACGTGCGCATTGCTTATACCCAGATCGATTTGCGCCGCACTTCAGAGCAACGTGCAGCGTCTTCCAAGGAACCGCGTCTGGCCACCGTGCAAGTGGGTGAAACACTGGAAAAGCGCGCACAGCTGGCCAATGAAATCATCAAGGGCGTAATCCTGCCGCAATTCATCATCTTGCCGGTTGCCTTGGCGTTGGTCTGGTTTGCACTATCTCGCGGCTTGTCGCCACTGTCTGAATTGCAGCAACGCATCCGTGCGCGCCGTCCCGATGATCTCAGTCCGATCGATTCGGGCCAGGTACCGGAAGAGATCTCGCCACTAGTGCGGTCACTCAACGACATGCTGGCGCGCCTGTCGCAAACCATTGCCTTGCAAAAGCGTTTCATCGCCGATGCCGCACATCAGATGAAAACACCGCTGGCAGGTATGCGCATGCAATCCGAACTGGCCTTGCGCCAAACCGACCAGGCCGATGTGCATCGTTCACTCGAACAATTGGCCAAGAGTTCGGAATCGGCCACGCGTCTGGTCAATCAATTGCTGTCGCTGGCACGGGCCGAAAATCAGACGCCCGATACCGCGCCGTTCCAACCGCTGGAGTTGTCCGAGCTGGCACGCACCGTGGTGCAAGACTGGGTGCCGATGTCGTTCACCCAGCACATCGATCTGGGCTTCGAACAACCTGGCCATCCGATCATGATCAGCGGCAATCCGATCATGCTGCGCGAACTGTTGAGCAATCTGCTCGACAATGCCTTGCACTACACACCGTCACAAGGCAGCGTCACGGTGCGTGCGCGTGCCGATGAAGAACTGGGCCTGGCTTTTTTGGAAGTCGAAGACAATGGTCCCGGCATTGCCATCAGCGAACGTGGGCATGTATTCGAACGCTTCTATCGCGTCCTCGGCAGCCATACCGCCGGCAGCGGACTGGGACTGGCGATCGTGCGCGAGATCGCGCAACAACACGATGCCGAGATCGAACTGAGCAATAATCCGCACAGTCACGACCCGAAAGCGCCCGGCTGTTTATTCCGTGTCACGCTGCGTATGATTGCGCGCCAGACTTTCATTGACGATATCGGCTGACATGAAGATTCCTCCCGCCATTCCAGCGCCTCCACCCATGACACCCGCCGAAGCCTATTGGCAAACCTCGCGCCGCCTTACCTTGACCTTGCTCAGCGTCTGGTTCGTGGTCACCTTCGTCGCGGTGTTTTTCGCACGCGAACTCGATCGAATCAATCTGTTCGGCTGGCCACTGTCGTTTTATATGGCAGCGCAAGGCGTCATGCTGGTGTACCTGGCCATTGTGGTGATTTACACCGTGCGCATGCGCCGTGCCGAACAAGAATTGCATGCCGCCAATGAGCAACACCATGGAGACTAACAAGGCCTTCTTCCGGCGGTTGACACGCTACTATTGCTGGTACACCTTCGGCTTCATCGTGTTCCTGCTAGTACTGGCCGTGCTCGAACATGAAGGCATGCCGCGCGCCTGGATCGGTTATCTGTTCCTGTTCGTGACGATTGCGCTGTATGCCGGCATTGGTGTGCTCAGCCGCACCTCGGATGTGCCTGAATATTATGTCGCCGGACGGCGCGTACCGGCACTGTTCAATGGCATGGCCACCGCAGCCGACTGGATTTCGGCGGCGACCTTTATCAGCCTGGCCGGTGGACTTTATCTGCAGGGTTTCGACGGTCTGGCGTATATCATGGGCTGGACCGGTGGCTATTGCCTGGTGGCGCTGTTGATCGCGCCTTATCTGCGCAAGTTCGGCCAATACACGCTGGCCGACTTTCTTGCTGAGCGCTATGGTGGCAATTTCGTGCGCATCCTGGCGGTCATCGCCACCATCCTGATTTCGTTCACCTATGTGGTGGCACAGATTTATGGTGTCGGCCTGATCACGTCGCGCTTTACCGGCATCGATTTTTCGATAGGAATTTTCCTCGGGTTGGCCAGCATTCTGGTCTGTTCATTTCTCGGTGGCATGCGCGCCATCACTTGGACTCAGGTGGCGCAATACATTATCATCCTGTTTGCTTACCTGATCCCGGTGTTGTGGTTGTCGGCCAAACATACAGGCGTGCCGGTGCCGCAGGTAGCCTATGGTTCGGTATTGCCGAAACTGAATGCGCTAGAACAACGCATCGCTGCTGATCCCAAGGAACAGGAAGTGCGTGCCATCTTCCAGGCCCGTGCCGACGACTACGACAACAAGCTCCAACATCTGCCGCGTTCATGGGAAGACGGCCGCATCGACGCGCAGCACCATAGCGAAGAAATCCGCCGCGACAGCCATGCCTCGCTAGCCGATATCAAGAGCGCCAGCCGTGCCTTGAGCGCCTACCCCAAGTCGATCGAAGAAGCCGAGCACAAATGGAATGACGCCAAGTCTTACAATCTCTCGCGTGCGCAGCCACCGGTATCGCAAACCGAACCATTCCCGGGCAAAGACGAGGAAGCCGCCGACATCAAGCGCAACAATTTTCTGGCGTTGGTGTTTTGCCTGATGATCGGCACCGCCGCTTTGCCGCATATCCTGATGCGCTACTACACCACACCAAGCGTGCACGAAGCGCGCAAGTCGGTATTCTGGACCCTGTTCTTCATCATGTTGATCTATGTCACCGTACCGGCGCTGGCAATTTTGGTGAAGTACGATATCTACACCTCGCTGGTCGGCAGCAATTATGCCCACTTGCCTGATTGGGTTTACTACTGGGCCAGTATCGACAAAGCCAATCCTTTGGTCAGCATTACCGACCTCAATCACGATCACATTGTGCAGCTCGGTGAAATTTCACTCGATGGCGACATCATCGTGCTGGCCACGCCGGAAATTGCCGGTCTGCCCTATTTCATCTCTGGCCTGGTAGCGGCGGGCGGTCTGGCGGCGGCGCTGTCAACGGCGGATGGTTTGTTGCTGACGATTTCCAATGCACTCTCGCATGATGTGTATTACAAGGTCATCGACCCGAGCGCGTCGTCGCAAAAACGCGTGACGATTTCCAAGCTGCTGTTGCTAGTGGTGGCTTTGCTGGCCGCCTATGCGGCTTCACTCAAGCCCGGCGATATTCTGTCGATGGTGGGCGCTGCCTTTTCGCTGGCGGCATCGACCTTGTTTCCGGCGCTGGTGCTGGGCATCTTCTGGAAACGCGCCAACCAGGCCGGCGCGATTGCCGGCATTATCTCCGGCTTTCTGATGTGCGTGTATTACATGGTGCATACCCATCCAGCCTTCGGCGGCAGCGCAGCCGGGCAGTGGTTTCACATTGCGCCAATTTCAGCGGGCCTGTTTGGCGTACCGGTCGGTATTGGCACCTTGATAGTGGTCAGTTTGCTCACGCCACCGCCCGACGAACGCACGCTGGCCTTGATCGACCATATCCGCACGCCATAGCGTGCTGCGGCGTCCTGCCGCCAGACCGCGCGCGTCAGCATATGTCTTGACGCGTGCCACCTCCATTACCCCTCCCGGAACCACGCGATCACTTGTCCAGTGACGATAAGCGGTGATTTCAATGCGCATGCGAATGCGTATTTTTTGAAAGCACTGACTTTTAGCAGATGCTAAATTTCGCAAAATAAGAATTTATCCGACGTAATTTTTTGACAATATTTTGCAATTTATTTTATGACAAGAATATCTAATAGCCATTCTCATTCGTATCAGATTGGCAACTCAACTAGGGCACCGATTCAGATGAGTGCGCCTAAGGCTGGCATTGCACAAGGCTTATGCGCCGCCATTACCACCCCGTCCAAGTGGCTGCGCGGATGCCGTTTGTTTAAAGCACCTATTCAACAACAGCACAACAGAACGCCGACAACGGTGTCTGTCGCCGCACCGTGCTTACCCAAAACATGTTTTTCAATTACAGAAAAATGCGCATTCCCGGACAAGGCTACGGCGCAGGAATTGCAGGCTTGTTTTCTGTCCCAGCAAGACGTATCGATTGGTACCGGCGAGACCACCGCCAAAGTCTCTGCGGTATTCCAGGCTGACCTGACGCGCGCCAGCTATACGGTGAACGGCAGGCTGGTGTCGCAACCAGGAATGACCGAGGCAGATGCGCTGAAAAATCTGCATGCGGCCTTCATCGTGGATGGGAAATTTGATGCGCAAGGTTTATACGCGGTCTCCAAATTCGTCAATCAGGCAGTGTTGGCGGGACCAACGCTGCTGTTGCTCAAGCAAATGGAGGGACATTTCCCTGCCGGCTTTCATGCGCGGGCAGGAAATCAGGAAATCCGTTATCAGGTCACCCGACTCGCGGATGGTGGCTATGCAATGATGGCGACGCATACGAAACAACTCAGTAAGGTCGCCGACGATCTGGATCGTGATACCTGGATTCAGCTAGGCAAGAATTGTTACTCTACTTGTTATGCAAAAATCCATCTTGATCGCGCCTCTATCGACAACATCGATGTCTTGCTCTGTGCAGATGAAGGTGCGATGTTCGAGAAAAGCAGTGTTGGATATGCGCTCAATATAGCGACACCGTCTCTGTATCTGGATGCGCTGGCGGCCATGGATAGCGAGAGCCAATGGAATTTGTTTTCTGACTACCTGCGCACAGCAGAGCAGGCTGCGGCGCAGCCACAGGCTTGCTTTATCGCCGACGGATCTGCCGCCGTCAACCAGCAATTGCGACCACGAATCGAAGCGCCGCAAGCCATTACCGGCGCGGTTGCCAATCCAGCGCCGCAGCGCTTTCTGGCGAAAGACATTTACGTCTTCTTGCTTGGCTATCTGATTGACCAGCGCTATCTGGATTTACACCAAAGGATTCCTGAGTTTGCCCGGGCCGATCAACCACTGACGGTTGAACTGGTACAGAAAGTGTCGCGCTATGTGCTCGCGCAAGTTCAAGCCAAGCCCAAGGCAACTGCGCAAGCTGCTACTGACTGGCGCCCCATATGCGGCGGATGGACGCCAATCATAGAACCAGCGCAGAGTATCGGCACCACGACTACAGAGGCGCATAGGCACCGCCTATCCTATCTCTGGCCTCAACGCGCAAAT
>Ga0066798_10000374_pt1 | contig 24196 bp, 19 predicted proteins | sample PersoiDNA2013203_FD_70961 | JGI IMG/M metagenome (GOLD analysis project Ga0066798, IMG submission 70961) | Permafrost soil microbial communities from the Arctic, to analyse light accelerated degradation of dissolved organic matter (DOM) -... | ecosystem: Environmental > Terrestrial > Soil >... | reverse complement strand
ATCTTGGCCGCATGCTGCACGGCGCTGTCGATTTCCGACTTGGACTTGCCGGCGATTTTGAGGCCGAATGCCATATTGTCATACAGCGTCATGTGCGGATACAGTGCGTAAGACTGAAACACCATGGCAATGCCGCGCTTGGAAGCAGGCACATCGTTCATGCGGCGCGTGCCGATATTGAGATCGCCAGTACTGATCTCTTCCAAACCGGCAATCATGCGCAACAGCGTTGATTTTCCACAGCCTGAAGGACCGACGAAGACGACAAACTCGCCATCGTCGATATCGAGGTTGATATCGCGCATGACTTCGGTGTCGTCATAGCGCTTGGCGAGGTTTCTGATAGTCACGGCTGCCATGTTGCTCTCCTGATTTCAATCTAAAAGATAATGCGGTTTTTGCTTGTGAACTGATTAACCGACGTTGCCTGCCAACACGGCGGCGATCAGACCCGGAAACGCCGTCATGTCGTCAAACACGATTTCGGCACCAGCTTCGTACAATTTGCGCTGCATCCCCGGCTTGTCATGCGCGACGCCGGTAAAACCCAACACCCGCATGCCAGCGGCCACCGCCGCATGTACGCCGGTGACACTGTCGTCAATGGCGATGCAATGCTGCGGCGCGACGCCAAGCCCGGCAGCGGCTGCCAGATACACATGCGGCGCCGGCTTGGGCCGCCCGACATCGTCGGCGCTATGGATATGCCCATCGAACAACGGCAACAAGCCACACCGGCGCAAGCCCTGCTCGATACGCGCATGACCACTATTGCTGGCGACTGCCTTGGGCAAACTGATCTGCGCCAAAGCGTCGGCAATACCCGGCACCGCTTGTACTTCGGCACTACACGCCCGACCGACTGCTTCATTGATTGCCGCATAATGTTGCGCCTGCAACCCGAGACCGAATTCAATGTCGAGTTCATCGAGCAGCAATTCGGTAAACATGCCCAAGCGCGCCGCAATTGCCTGATGCAATGCGGCGGCTTGTGCGCTGTGTTTCAGCAAGGGCAGCAACTGTTGATGCAAGACCCGCAGTGCAATGCTTTCGCTATCGAGCAAGACACCATCGCAATCGCACACCAAATGGGTGATGCTGGTTTGAGTCATGGTTCCTTTCTTCACTTGACGGCGCCGAAGGTCAAACCGCGCACCAATTGCTTCTGCGCCAGCCAGCCGAGCGCCATGATCGGTGCAATCGCCAACAGCGAGGCGGCCGACAACTTGGCCCAGAACAAACCCTCGGGATTGGAATAGGAAGCAATGAACACCGTCAATGGCGCCGCATCAACACTGGTCAGGTTGAGACTCCAGAATGCTTCGTTCCAGGACAAAATGATCAGCAACAAGGCAGTCGACGCCAAGCCCGGCATGGAAGTTGGCAACAAGAGATAGAGCATTTCCTGCCAGGCATTGGCACCATCGATGCGCGCCGCCTCCAGGATTTCCTTGGGCACATCATTGAAGTAAGTAAACGCCATCCACACTGCAATCGGTAAATTGATCAGCGTATAAATCAACGTCAGGCCGGTGACCGAATCGAGCATGCCGCTGTTCTTGGCCAACAGATAGATCGGCACCAGCACACCAACGGCTGGCATCATCTTGGTCGACAGCATCCACAACAACAGCTTTTGGGTACGCCCGGTCGGAAAAAACGCCATCGAATACGCCGCCGGCACCGCTACCAGCAAGGCCAGCACGGTCGAACCGATTGACACGATCAGCGAATTTTTAACAAAGGCCAGATAATTGCTACGCTCAAACACTTCGCGAAACGTATCTAACGTCGGCAAAAAGACCAGACTCGGCAGATAGGCCTGTTGCTCCGTCTTGAACGCAGTGACCGCGATCCAGAAGATCGGAAAGAACAGGATAATGGCGCAGGTCCACGCCAGCAGCGCGACCCAGAGCGGACTTTTTTTGTGACCGTTCATTTTTCGTTGGCTCCTTTAAGATTGCGCGCCAGCATGCGCACCAGGAAAAACGACACGATATTGGCTAGCACTACCGCAAAGATGCCGCCGGCTGAAGCGATGCCGATATCGAATTGCTGCAAACCGATCGAATACACCAAATAGGTCAGATTGGTGGTGGCCGTACCAGGTCCACCCGCCGTCGTGGTGAAAATTTCCGCAAAGACGGATAGCAGGAAAATCGTCTCAATCATGATCACGACAGTGATGGCCCGCTTGAGATGCGGCAACACGATATAAAAGAAAATCCTTATCGGGCCGGCGCCGTCCAACTGGGCGGCTTCCTTCTGATCAACATCGAGCGATTGCAGTGCCGTCAGCAAGATCAGAAAGGCAAACGGTATCCATTGCCAAGACACGATGATAATCACCGACAGCATCGGATATTCTGCCAGCCAGTCCACCGGCTGCATGCCGAGATCGCGCATGAACACTGCCAGCAAACCGTAGACTGGATGCATGATCATGTTTTTCCAGATCAGCGCGGCCACGGTCGGCATGACAAAAAAGGGGCCGATCACCAACAGCCGCGCAATACCGCGGCCACGGAACGGCTGGTCGAACAACACCGCCAGCAAGGTGCCGCCAATGACGCTGACCGACAGTACCGAGCCGATCAGCACCGCGGTATTACCTATCGATGGCCAGAAAGCCGGGTCTTCCAGTAGAAAGCGGTAATTGTCGAAGCCGACGAAACCAGTCTGGTCCGGCGACATCAGGTTATAGCGATTGAACGAAAAATAGACCGTCATCGCCAGTGGCACAATCATCCACAGGAACAGCAGCAATACCGAAGGGGCCTGCAGCAGACGAATCGGCAAGAATCGTTCACGGGTACGCGCACGGGTACGACCTGACTGATGCGGCGGATCGAGCGGGGAATCGAGATCGGATGGCATGGAGCGGGAATGAGAAAGCGATGACATAAACGGCCTCGCGTGGAAATCAGGTTCAAATGCAGGCCAGCGCGCAGGATTACCGTCATGCCGGTGGCTACCGGCATGACGTTCACGACGACTTGCTTACTTGACCGCACATGCTGCGCGGTGACTTGCGCAGTGACTTGCGCAGTTACTTGATATAACGGCCCTGACGCATCATCCGCACCGTCTGTGCCTGCGCCGTTTTCAAGGCGGCGTCAACAGTGCTCTTGCCAGTCAGCGCACCAGCGATAGCTTGACCGGTGATAGTACCGATCGACTGGAACTCAGGAATGGTTGCAAACTGAATCCCTGTGTATGGCACCGGCTTTACGGTCGGGTTGTTGGCGTCCGCATTTTGAATCGCATCGAGTACAAAAGCGGAGAACGGTGAGACCTTCTTGTAGTCTTCCGACGCATAGGTCGACTCGCGCGTACCCGGCGGCACCAGTGCCCAGCCGCTATCCTTGGCGACCAGCTTGATGTAGTCCTTGGAAGTGGCCCAGGCAGCGAACTTCTTGGCGGCATCCTGCGACTTGGACGACTTCGGCACTGCCAGCGACCAGATCCATAACCAATGCGATCCCTTGTCTGTCGTCGCCATTGGCGATGGTGCAAAGGCGGTCTTGTCGGAGACCTTGGAATCCTTGCCGTGATAAAGCATACCGGCAGCTACCGTGGCATCGATCCACATACCGCACTTGCCGCCCGAGAACAGCACCAGGTTTTCATTAAAGCCGTTTGAGCTAGCGCCAGGGGGACCGTATTTGCGCATCAGATCGACGTAAAACGTCACCGCCTGCTTCCACTCTGGCTGATCAAGTTGAGGCTGCCATTTTTCATCGAACCAGCGACCGCCGTAGGCATTGACCATGGTGCCAATCAAGGCCATGTTCTCGCCCCAACCGGCACGACCGCGCAGGCAGATGCCATACACGCCGTGCGCCGGATCATGCAACGCTGCGGCAAACTTGCCGATGTCATCCCAAGTCGGCTTGGCCGGCATGGTCAAGTTCTTTTGTGCGAACAAGTCCTTGCGGTAATAGGTCATCGAGCTTTCGGCGTAGAACGGCAATGCATATAACTTGCCGTCGGTAGTGAGCCCTTCGCGCACCGTCTTGATCAGGTCGCCTTCATCGTAATCCGCCGGCAAACCGGTCATCGGTGCCAGCCAACCTTTCTTGGCCCAGATTGGCGCTTCATACGCACCAATGGTCATCAGATCAAACTGACCGCTGTTGGTGGCAATGTCGGTGGTCACGCGCTGGCGCAGCACGTTTTCTTCCATGGTGACCCAGCGCAGCTTGATATCGGGATTGGCTTTTTCGAACTGCGGCGACAGCTTTTGCAGTTCAATCATGTCAGGGTTGTTGATTGATGCGATGTTGAGCGTGACCGGATCGGCGTGAGCCAATCCAGTTGCCAACATGGCAATAGCGGCAGCAATACGTGCAACAGGGGCGCGAAGTTTCATGCTTGTCTCCATGGTGGGCGGGCGTTCGGATCGCCTGTGACAACGCAGTCTGCGCATTGCCCAACGTCCTTCGCCTCGATTGTGTTTGTGAGCAAAAATTTTATTTGCGGACAAATCATCAAACATTGCCTCAGCAATGTCAAGCATTTGCTTTTCGATTGAGCAAATGCTCAATTTTGGCAATAATAGCGACGTGCCACTGGCCGAACACACTGACCACAGAACCAAAGCGCGCTTCGCCGTACAATGCCGGATCGTCCGCTACGCCAGCGTCATTCACACAGAGGAAACCCGATGTCATCCAATCCATCCAAGCTCGATCTGGCAGCACGCGCTGCCTGGATGTATTACGTCGCCGGCAACACCCAGAATGAAATCGCCGAACATCTGGGCATTTCGCGCCAGATGGCACAGCGCATGGTGGCGCATGCCGGTGCCTCCAATCTGGTCAAGGTCCAGATCACCCATCCCATCAGCTCGTGCCTGAATCTGGCGCAAGGCTTGCAACAACGCTATGGCCTGGAAGTATGCCGGGTGGTACCGGCTGCACTGACGCCCGACGCCACTGCCGAAGCACTGCAAACTCAGCAGATGCTGGCCGTGGCCGGTGCTGAACTGATGGAGCAATACTTGCGACAGGAAACCGCCTTGATCGTCAATGTCGGCTCCGGCCGCACCCTCAAGGCAGCGATAGAAAAAATCACCGAAATGGAACGCCCGCAACATCAGATCGTCTCCATGATTGGCGCATTTGCCGCCGATGGTTCGGCCAATCGTTACGATGTCGCCCTGCTCGCTGCCGAAAAAATGCAAAGCCGCTTCTACCTGCTGCCAGCGCCGCGCGTGGCCGAAAGCGAGGCCGACCGTCTGCAATGGTGCAATCATCGCGCCTATCAAATCGTCACTGGCCTGGCGCAACGGGCCGATATCACGTTCCTCGGCATCGGCACCATCGCGCTCAACGGTGCGATGCATGAAGATGGTTTCATCGATGACGAAGAAGTGCGACAACTGCAGCAGCAAGGTGCGGTGGGCGAATTGATCTGTCACGCCTTCGATGCCAACGGCCAGATGCTGCAGTCGCCGCTGGCGGCACGTATCACCACACCGCCGCTCAGCCCTGCGCCCGGCAAGCCGGTGATCGCGCTGGCCGGTGGTCGCAACAAAGCCGAAGCAGTGCGCGCCGCCTTGCGCGGTGGCTGGCTCACCGGCCTGGTCACCGATGAATACTGCGCACAGTTTGCGCTGCAAGAGAATTGAACTGCCAAAGCACGAAGAGGCTGTTGTGAAATGCGTGGTGCTAGAGACTGCGACGAAGACAGTACGAGTAATACACACCACGGTAATTTCGCAACAACCGCTCACCCTATTCATTTAAAAAATACGGAGACAGCATGTCCAAGCCCATCGAATTCGTCGTCTTCGGCGAAGCCCTGACCGACTTCATCCGCCAACCTGACGGCCAATGGCGAGCCCTGCCCGGCGGTGCCTGCTGGAATGTGGCGCGCTCGGCGGCGCGCCTGGGCATCGGCACCGGCTACGCCGGCAGCATCAGCAGCGATGTCTTCGGCGAAGAACTCTATGGTCTGACGCAAGCCGCCGGGCTCGACATGCGCTATTTGCAGCAAGTCGATAAATCACCGCTGCTGGCCATGGTGACCTCGACAACACCGCCGCATTATTTCTTCGTCGGCGACGACAGCGCCGACCTGCATTTCGATCCCAGCAAATTGCCCGAAGGCTGGCTCGACGCCGCCAAGGTGCTGCACTTCGGCTGCATCAGCCTGACCCGTGAACCGCTTGCATCACGACTGTTGGCAATTGCCGGCGAAGCGGCACAACGCGGCAAGCGCATTGCCTTCGATCCCAACTGGCGCAAGCTGATGGATCAACCGCGCTATCACGTCCTGATGCGCAAATTGCTGGCGCTGTCGCATTACGTCAAGGTCTCCGACGAAGATCTGGAGAAGCTGTTTCCCGGTGATGGCAACGCACTGGCAACCTTGCAGGCATTGGCACCACAAGCAGAAATCCTGCTCACGCTCGGTGCTGGCGGCATGCGCTGGATCAAGGGAGAACAAATTGTCGAACAGCCGATCTATCGCGTCGAAGTCATCGACACGGTCGGCTGCGGTGACGCCTCGATGGGTGGCTGGATCGGCAGCATCCTGCGCCAACCCACAGCGCCGGTGCAGACCCATCTGCACTATGCCGCCGCCTGCGCCGCCTTATCGGCGGCCCGCGCCGGTGCTTATGCTGCTACCTGGGATGAAGTACAGGCGCTGATCAACACTTGAATGCAAGGCCAGTGAGCGATGCCGCAGCGGCACCGCTCACTGGCCACGGTCGCTCAATAGCGCCAACGCACTTGCACGCTGGCAGTTTGTGCCGTGTAGCCACCGCCTGCTTCCAGCGTGTACTTGCCGGTCAGACTCAGGTTCTGGCTGCGCAGCAGCGTCACACCAAGATTGAGCACGCCCAGGTTGGCCTGTGGGGTCGCACCGTGCGCCACAAACGCCGTTGCGCCAGTACTATCCGCAGCAAAGCTGGCTCCGCTCTGTGTCGCCCCATCCTTGAACTCATGACGCCAGCCCAGTTGCACCGACGGCAGCAACTTGCCGTAAGAGGACTCGAAGCCGCGCTCCAGCTTCGCGCCCAATTCGCTCTTGACGGAGGTGCTGGAAGAGGCATTGATCGTCAACGCGGCACCATTGCCACCGGATTCGGTATAGCCATTCTGCCGCAGATTGCTGTAGCTCAGACCTGCAATCGGCGTCAGGGTTGCGCCCGGCAGCCAGGCATCCAGATTCAGCGGATAGCCGGCCTGCACCGAACTCTGATATTGGCTGCCATTGAAATTGCCATACGCCATGCCGGCAAAGCCGGTATAGCTAATATCGCGTACTGTGCTGAATTTTTGGCGGGCCACGCCAGCTTGCACATTGACATACCACGGGGCACCGTCGTAAGTAGCATAGGCCGTCAAGCCATAGTTGTTGATGTCGGCCGAGCTGCCGACATTGTCACCATCGCTGGCCACTGATGTCTTGCTCACACTGACCAGACCACCGACCCGCAGCACATCGCTGACCAGGCCATCGGCACCCAGTAGCGAACCACGGAAATTGGCGTGATAACCGGAAACATTGTCGCGCATGCCTTGCGCTGCACGACCACCGAACACTTGTCCCCACAGCCCTATATCACGCGTACGCTCACCGGTGGCAACACCACCACCATTTTGCGCTACCCGTATGCCATCCATGCGATCGTTGACGACATTATTGACGGCCGCACTGGAGGCATTGACGGCCTGAGTCGTCGCACTACGGACCGATCCCGGACTCAGCCTTGCGCCGGCCCGATTGGCAGCATCCGCTGTACTCAGCGCCGCTGCCGGGTTGAATACACCCAGCATCAATGGATTGGTACCGGCGTAATTGAACAGACCGCTCAGCGCCGACGTCGCGTTGATATTGGTCGCATTGTTAATCGGCGTGGTGCTGGTCGCACTCCCCAGCGTCAGAATCAAATCGGTATAGCCACTGCTGAGAGTATCTCCTTGAATACTGCCAGTGACGCTATAGCCAGTCGCTGAATAATTAACGCCCGTGGCCGCGATGGTGCCGCCTGCAGCCAGCACCACATAGCGTTGGCCTTGGGCGAAGGCATAACCCAATGTCTTCAGACTGACGCTAGAACCGGAAGCAAGCACTGCGTCACCGGACACCACCAGGCGGCCATAGCCGCTGTCACTGAGATCACCGTTGAACACCGGACTGGTCACCCCGAGGATCAGGGTCGAACCCGCGCTCTGCGCGTAGTTGCCGTTGATGCTGATGACATTGTTGACTTGCAGAACGCCGCCGCTGGTGACCGTACCGGTACCGCCATTGACAGTGATATTGTCATTGAGCAGTTGATTGCCAGTGCCGAAGTACACATCGGTAGCGCTGGTAATACTGCCAATGGCACTGCTGCCGAGACCGGCGCTAGCACCAGTGAGCACGCCAAAGATCGTGCCACTGCCGCCGGTGATGGTCAGCACGTTGGCAGAATCGTTGGTAATCGAACCGGCAATCACGCCACCGTTGTTCAGGATGCCCAGACTGCTGCCGGAATCCAGTACCAGCGCCGCAGACACGCCACCGATAAGGCCCAGATTTTTTAGCGTCGAAATGCTACCGGTATTTTCCAGTGCGCTAATGGTGCCGCTATTGAGAATGCCATTGATGCTGCCACTGATCGTGCCGGCATTGCTCAATGTGCCAATCACACCATCATTTGCCAGGCCGTTGCTGACACCACTGATGACACCGCCAATACTGTTATTCAATGCATTAATAACGCCGTAGTTGTAGATCCCGCCTGTGTGAATGGTAAATCCGCTTACGACGAAGGTACTGCCGCTGCCGACAATGGTACCGCTATTGTTCAACGTGTCGATGGTGCCGTAATTGCCAATGCCAATGCCAATGCCTGCGAAGCCGCCCACGCCAGTGCCAACCAAGCCGGCGCCGCTGATGACGCCGCTATTGGTCAGCGTGCTGATGGTGCTGGTATTGAAGACTCCTGATGCGCCAGTGATGGTGCCGCTATTATTCACGCTAGCGATGCTGCCGTAGGCGTTCCAGAGACCAACGGCGACGGCACTGATGGAACCGCTATTACTCAAGGCAGCAATGCTGCCTGCGTTATAAATGCCCGCTGTACTGCCAGCGATGGTACGACCGCTGTCGTTGGTCAGCGTACCAATACCGCCGTCATTGATGATGCCGTTATTGGCGGCAATAATATTTCCGCTGTTGGTCAGTATGCTGATAGTGCCACTGTTGGAGACGCCCGTGCCGCCGCCGATCAGCCCGCTATTGCTCAACGTGCCGATGACGTTGCTATTGTTGATGCCGTAACCGCCGTTGACGCCGCTGTAGATTGTGCCGCCGACATCGTTGCTTAATACACTGATGGTGCCTTGGTTAGAGATGCCGAATCCGCTACCCACGCCGGTGATAAGGCCGGTATTGATGATGGTGCCAATACTGCTGAGCGTGGAGTCATTCAAGATCCCAAAGACGGCACTGATGGTGCCGCTATTGGTCAACGCATCGATGGTCCCCAGATTGTCGAGGGCGTAACGGCCATTGAGGGTAGAACCGTAGAGGTAGCCACTATTGGTCAGTGCAATAATGCGGCCTGTGTTTTTCACGCCAACGGTGCCACTGATGGTGCCGCCATCATTGTTAAAGTTAACAATGGTGCCCGTGTTATTGACGCCAAGGGAAACGCCATTGGAGGCCGCCGTCGATCCAAGGATGGTGCCGCTATTGATGAATGTATCAATGGTGCCATTCGCATTGACAATGCCGTTGGTACCACTGAGCACGCCGGCATTATTCAACGTAGCAATACTGCCGTTGTAGGTCAAGATCCCGGTGCCGCCGCTGATGGTGCCGCCGCTGATGGTGCCGCCACTATCATTGCTCAGCAATCCGATCGAGCCACCGCTGTTTTCAATACCGATGATGCCCGAGGCAATGCCACTATTGCTCAATGTACCGATACTGCCGGCGTTGTAAATAGCATAGTTTGCGCCGTTGATGACGCCACCATCATTGCTCAGATTACTGATCGTGCCGCTGGCGGCATTCTTGATGGCGCTGGCGCCGCCAACGCCGGTGCCGGCGATAGTCCCACTGTTGCTCAATGAACCGATACTGCCAATGTTATTGATGCCACTGGCGCCGTTGACAGAACCAGCGTTATTCAGTGTGGTGATCGTATTGCTGTTATAGATGCCGTTGTAGGTGCCACTGATGGTGGCTCCGCTGTCGTTGCTCAGCAGGCTGATGGTGCCGTTATAGTTAGCTACGCCAGAGGTGCCCCCATAGACGAAACCACTGTTGCTTAGCGTGCCGAGCAGACCGGTGGCAGTGATAGCGTCGCTGTTGCCGCTCGGGATGATCGTTCCCGTGCTGTCGACGCTCAGATCGCCCGCGCTCCAGGTCTGGGCGGTCGTGAGACCGGATATGACTTGCTGAGCATGCAGGGATGCCGGCACCATCGCCGCCAGTGCCCCCGACAAGGCCAGGCTCAGGAGTGTCAGTTGCCCCTTGTGGGCAATCGGCTGCTGTTTATGTTTTTTTGTCTGCTGCATTTATTTCCCGCACGGTTGAACGATTTATTCTTCGCGCAGGATAAAGGGAATTCTTTACCTCCCTTGACATTGCGTCTCATTTTTTAATTTTTATTTTCAGCCGCAAGATCATGTTGCCAAAAACCACACGGTCTCTTCCTGCAACATGCCGCAGACAGTATTGACGCAAGCAGTTTTTCTGGTCAGAAGTACCCACCGCGAACTGATTGGTCGCGTCAAGGCGAGGGCTGGTGCTGGTGCTGACGCTTAGCGGAATCGGCATTTCCATTGGCGCTGCGTTCCAGATCACTGGCATAGGTGAGATCCGGGCAAACGTGGATGACGCCGATGGCATCAAATGCAGCTTCGAAAAATTCTCTATAGGCGACATTGCATCCGGCAGGATCTAGTCCGTGGAAAGCTTGGTCGGTGACGTGGAGGGAAGCGAGATTGATCTGTCCGAATTGGACAGGTTGCTTGTGGATGCGCTGCTAAAAAGTGCGATGCCGTTCAAGTTGCAGGCGTTACTTCTGGTTTCTTGCTTACGGCTGAGGTTGTTTTTTCGATCAGCCCAGAGAGACCAAGCTGCGTTGTGGGCAATGACAGCAAAGCCCACAACAAAAAGCGCAATTAAGCTGCTTTTTCGTTCGTTTGTTTTGCCACTTCCGCTTCCAGCTCTTCCAGCATGCTGTTGATGAGCTTGTTCATGAACAGGCGGTAAGTTGCTTCAATGTTTTTGATACGGCGAAGTTTGCGCATGGTAATCCTTTTGCTTGTATGAAATATTCGGCATCGTGGTCGATGATGGGGGCGAAGTATACCGTAGTCATGCCCTGCAAGGGTCGCAGAAGTGCAGCGCAGTGCAAGGATGCGCAAGTTGTCTGCTCAGGCGGTGCTCTGCCTGAGCAGACTACGGCTTATTTGGTGACCTCAAAACGCAGGTACTTGACAGGACCACTGCCATACGCGGATTTACTCTTGGTTTGGACTACCAGGCCGATATCTTCCAGCAAAGCATATTCTCTAGTGTCAGTCGAGGCAGGATCATGGCAAGCAAAAACACTGGCGACACCACTCAGGTTCGGAAAAATGGTAGCCGCAGAAACCGGTGCACTCACCGTGCACACCAAGCCAAATTGGCTGGGTTTGATACCGTTTTTTTCCGGCACCATCTGCGACTGCGTTGCAAACGATACCGTATCGCCAGGTGTTAACGCTGCAGGTAAAGTCAAATCGACTGTCGTGGTCAGACTGACGCCAATATCTCTACCCATGTTGATTTTTGAGCGCAGCTGTATAAAATTGGCCAACGTGACACGGTCCACATTGAATTGCGGAGAATAGATCTCACGCGTATAGACCAAGCCGTCTTTGACGTCAATTTCTTCGGTGATCTGAAATAAACCTCTGGTGCCATGCCGCTCCGAGAGGATAACTGCCTTGGAAAAACGTGGCCGCCAGATAGATCCCGCGGGTGCGGCAGCGTCCATCTTTTCCAGCACTTCAGGCCGCAACGTGGCATCGGCTGGCGTCACCGGTGCCGGCGCCGGCGCCGCGGCATACTCGGCCGGCATGAGGTCAGGTCGCTCTGTTTGCAGCAGATCGCCATAGACAGCACCTTGCAGCGAACAGGTGACGCGTACCTTGTCACTCTTACCCTCCACTGCCTCCAGAAAGAACACGCGTTCAATACTGTTAATAGACGGTATTGATCCAGACGAGGTATTGATTGGTAGCCACGCGGAGTTGCCGATCTTGACTTCCGTGCGGGCGTATTCCTCTTTACCGCGGCGAAAGCGCTTGACGTCTTTGATGTAGGGATTGAGTTTCGTGGCAACTTCGTCGAGAGTACCTTGCGCAAAAAATCCCCAACTATAGAAACCGCCCACCCCATCCATGCTCGACACTTCGTCGAAGTAGCCCAACAGTTGCAGATCTGCCGCCTGCAAGGGTGTCGCGAACTGGATCTGATTGGCATCATCCTGGCGGCGGTTGTTCACCTTGATCCAGGCAACCTCGCCATTCTTGCCCAGTGGCGGTGCATTACCGGCGCCAAACGGCTCCTTCGCAAGACTGTGAAAGAAGCTAGCATCGCAAGCGGTAAAGTCGCGCAAGCTTTTCTCGGACAGTTGTGCTGACGCATTGTGTGCGGCCATGGCCAATGCCCCTAGCATGACGAAACGCCGCAGCGCGAGCTTGTTCAGTAATTTTTTCAATGCAAACCTCTGATGACGAGATGGTGCAACACCGATTGCGCAAGCAGATCGGCATTGCAATAAGAGCGGAGATTCCCCACCCGGATAGGCCACTGTAGTGACAGGCGGCCTGTCATTCGTGACTTCCGGCATGTAGCCGGCCCCCGCTGATGTTTAGCTTTTATTGCGTATTCAGCGTCACGATGATCCGCCACAGGATAATGCCGCAAGGAAATTATTTTTTCAAGTAGGGGCAGGGTTGGGGCGCATTCTTGGTACGCAGCCAAGCCGCGCCTTTATCGTGCAATTGATACCAGTCAGTCGCGTATCCACTGTCGGCTCAGCGCGCAGCTGGCTCGATGGTGTCATCTTTGAGTGGATCAAGCCTACCGACCAGCATCCTTATATTCAGTTGCTGCTTTGGCCGAGCGCTGCCGCGGCAACCGGGACCTCAAGATGGCGCAGAAGATTGCCGATCATCCAGATGGTGGTCAGCCCGAGAACGACAAAGAACACCGCCAGCGGCGTCAAGCTATGGATCGACACAAAGCCGGCCAAGCCCATCATCAGCGAAGCCACCACCAGCAAGGCAAACCCGAGAATGGCGCTGGTCAGTCCGGCGATATGCGGGAAAATGGAATTGCCCTTGGCCATCAAGGTTGGATACATGGCGCCAGCACAAAATGCCATGAGCAACACCGGACTGGTCAACGTCCATACCTGCAGGCCGACCGTCACCGCCAGGATCAACATGAGGACTGCGGCGCCGGTCATGACGCGCGAACCAATGCGCAGCCTTTGCTCCGGGGTCGGCAGACGCGGATGATGCACCCGGTTGGAAATGCCGCCGAGGAAATACATCAATCCGATCGCCAGTGCCACATAGCCAAAATAGGTCGGCGGCTTGTGCAAGGTATTTTGCACAATGAATGGACCGACGATATTAAATACCAACAGAATGCTATAGCACAATCCTTGCGCCAGAAAACAGCTACGAAACACCGGGCTGACCAACACCATGCGGGCATTCTTCCACAAGGTTTTTGGATGCAGTTGCACCGGCTGCTTGAGCGTTTCGCGGTAGCGCCACAGCACCAGCCACATCGCAAATGAATACAGCAACAGGAAAGTCAGACAGGAGCGCCAGCCGAACAGCGTTTGCAAATGCGCGCCAATGACCGGTGCCACAATCGGCGCCAACCCCCAGGCCGTGGCCATATAGGTAAAGGCATGCATCAGGGCCACGCCGGAGAACGAGTCGGTAATGATGGCCTTGGCCAGCAAATTGGTGGCGGCGATGCCGAAGCCTTGCAGACAGCGCGCAAAAACAAAGGTTTCCAGATTGGTAGCCGCCATCGACAACAGACAGCCGACCGTAAAGATCGCCAGGCCCAGTGCCAGCACGCGTTTGCGCCCATAGGCATCGGCCAGCGGGCCGAATACCAGTTGGCCGAACGCATAGGCCATCAGGTAGCCGGTCACGCTCGACTGGATTGCTTGCGGCGAGGTTTGAAAGAACTGCGCCATGGTCGGCAGCGCTGGCACATAGATGTCGATGGCAAGCTGGCCGGCGGAAGCAAAGGCGCAAATCAGAAACAACAGGAAGCGGGGATGGTTGGCGGTCTGGCTCATAACAAGATGACAAGCAGCAAAAATCGAAGGAGGCGCGTATTGTGACGGCTTATCGATTTGTCTGCTGAGCACCGCAAATCAGGCCTGCTGGCGACGCTGCCACTCCTCGGCAACGTCGGCCATCGTCTTGCGCGTGGCATTGCGTATTCTTGTCATTGGCATCGACCACGGTCAAGCCAGAAATGTCGTCACTGTGCCAATCGAAATGCCTTGCCGATTGCTACACCTTGTCCAGCTTGGCCACGCTCAGATCCAGCAACTTCATGCCGAATTTGCCAAAGTTGATATGCGCACGCGTGCTGCCGCCACCACCTTCGATGTTGACAATCACGCCTTCGCCGAACTTGGCATGGGCCACGTTCTGACCGATGCGCCACCCCGAATCAGGTCGACTGAAGTTCTGTGCGATCTTGTTGTTGCCAGATTCCGGCGCATCGTCCCAGGCTGCCTTGGGATGTGCGAACCAATTTTTGGTTTGCTGCTGTATCTTCGGCGACAGCCATTTGATCGACGCTTCCGGCAGCTCGTCGAAGAAGCGCGAACGCATGTTGTAGCGCGTCTGGCCATGCAACATCCGCGTTTGCGAAAAGCTCATGTAGAGCCGCTTGCGCGCGCGCGTGATGGCGACGTACATCAGACGCCGCTCTTCTTCTACGCCGCCCTCTTCCTTGGCACTGTTTTCATGCGGGAACAGGCCTTCTTCCAGACCGGTAATGAACACCGCATCAAACTCCAACCCCTTGGCCGAGTGCACCGTCATCAATTGCAAGGCGTCCTGTCCGGCCTGCGCCTGGTTGTCGCCCGCTTCGAGCGAGGCATGCGAGAGGAAGGCAGACAACGGTGACATCACGGCCGACAACGGTGCGTCGGCATCGATGATTTCGACGCCGTCGGCGGTCGTGATCGAAGTCCCGGCCATCGCTTGTGCCTGCGGGCCGAGGAAGGCCGGTGTATCCAGGCCATAGCCTTCTTCCGACACGAACAAGGTGGCGGCGCTGACGAGCTGCTCCAGATTCTCGATACGGTCGGCGCCTTCTTTTTCGTTCCGGTAATGCGTGATCAGGCCGCTGGCATCGAGCACCACCTGCACCATTTCCTGCAATGGCAGATTCTGCGTTTCAAAACGTGCGCCTTCGATCAGCTTGATGAAGGCATTCAAGGATGAACCAGCCTTGCCCGCCACGTAAGGCACGGCAGCATAGAGCGAACAATTGTATTGACGTGCGGCGTCTTGCAATTGCTCCAGCGCCTTGGCACCGATGCCGCGCGTGGGGAAGTTGACCACGCGCAGGAAGGCCGAATCGTTGTGCAGATTGTCCATCACTTGCAGGTAGGCAATGGCATGCTTGATTTCCGCACGTTCGAAGAAGCGCTGACCGCCATACACGCGATACGGAATCGCCGCCGAGAACAGCGCATGTTCCAGCACGCGCGACTGCGCATTGGAGCGGTACAGCACGGCAACCTCGCTGCGCGACCAGCCTTCGGCAATCAAATTTTTGACCTGCTCGATGATCCATTGCGCTTCCTGCAGGTCGCTGCTCGATTCGAAAATCCGCACTTGCTCGCCATGGCCAGCATCGGTGCGCAAATTCTTGCCCAGACGCTTGCTGTTGTTGGCGATGAGAATATTGGCGGTATCCAGAATGTGACCATGCGAGCGGTAGTTCTGCTCCAGCTTGATCAAATTCTGCACCCGGAACTCGCGCTCAAACGCTGACATGTTGCCAACATTGGCACCGCGAAACGCGTAGATGCTCTGGTCGTCGTCACCGACGGCAAACACTGCGCCGCTATTGATCTGACCCTGGCCGGACATGAGCTTGAGCCATTTGTATTGCAGGTCGTTGGTATCCTGAAACTCGTCGACCAGAATGTGCTTGAAGCGCTGCTGGTAATGCTCGCGCAGCGGCTGATTACGCGACAGCAGTTCATAGGTGCGTAACAGCAGTTCAGCAAAATCGACCACGCCTTCGCGTTGGCATTGCTGATCGTACAGATCATACAACTCGACGAACTTGCGGTTGTAGTCGTCGGCGGCATCGACATCCTTGGCGCGCAGGCCCTGATCCTTGGCGCCGTTGATGAAGTACATCAGATTGCGCGGCGGGTATTTTTCATCGTCGACATTGAGCGCCTTGAGCAGGCGCTTGATGGCAGACAACTGGTCCTGCGAATCAAGAATCTGGAACGTCTGCGACAAGCCGGCATCGCGGTGATGCGCGCGCAGCAACCGGTTGCACAACCCGTGGAAGGTTCCCACCCACATGCCTCGCGTATTGATCGGCATCATCGCCGACAAGCGCGCCAGCATTTCCTTGGACGCCTTGTTGGTAAACGTCACCGCCAGAATACCCGAGGGCGACACCTGCCCGGTCTGGATCAGCCAGGCAATACGGGTGGTCAATACACGGGTCTTGCCGGAACCGGCACCGGCCAGAATCAGCGCCGACTGCGCCGGGAGCGTTACCGCGGCGAGCTGTTCTTCGTTGAGGTTATGGAGAAGGTTTTGCATCCCGCGATTATACGACTGTATGTCTATACAGGGGGCAGCTTCTTGACGGTCCGGAGCCGTTCACTGGAACGACGCAGCGCCGGCAACGCAAAAGGCGGCGCGCCCGTTGAGTTAATCGACTGCAACTGCGACGCCAGTGGCAATTTCACAAAATCAAGATTCGACTGTGTATAACAAGTCGCCACCAAACAATCAACTACGCACGCGCATTGCGACATCGACGCATGCACAAAAAAGTGGAGCGATTGCTTCTGGCAGGCACGAGCCAACAAGGGTAAAATTTCGAGGCGCAATAAGCTCGTCGCTTCGATGACCGCTTAGCCTTGCTGCCTCACTTTTCCCAACTATGTCCGACGACGCTCTACGCCCCACGCCCCCTCCTGCTGCCGTAACCCCTGCGGGCAAACCGCCCGAAGGCAAGGTCATCTCACAAATCCTGTCGACCGTGGTGTTCACCTTTCTGGCCTACCTGACCATCGGCATTCCGCTGGCGGTATTGCCCGGTTACGTGCATCTCGACCTCGGCTATAGCTCATTCGTGGCCGGTTTGTCGATCAGCGTGCAATACCTGTCGACCTTCATCACACGCGCCCAGGCCGGACGTATGGTCGATACCATCGGCCCCAAGAAAACCGTCATTCGCGGCATGCTTGCCTGCATCGCCAGCGGCGCCTTTCTGGTGCTGGCGGCCTGGGCCGTGCAATTGCCGTGGCTCAGCCTGTGCATGATTCTGGTCAGTCGTTTCTTCCTTGGCATCGGTGAAAGCCTGGTTGGTACCGGCGCCATCATCTGGGGCATCGGCCGTATCGGTGCCAACCATACGGCGCGCATGATTTCCTGGAACGGCATTGCCACCTATGGCGCGCTGGCCATCGGTGCACCGTTGGGTGTCGCGCTGACGCAATTGTTTGGCTTTGCGGCGGTTGGGCTGACCACGCTCACGCTAGCCCTGATCGGCTATTTGCTAGCGCGGCCACGCGCTTCGGTACCTGTGATCCGCGGTGAACGACTGGCTTTTCGCCTGGTGTTGCGGCGTGTCCTGCCGTACGGACTGGGACTGGCGCTGGGCACCATCGGCTTTGGCGCCATTGCCACCTTCATCACCTTGTATTACGCCAGCCATCAATGGTCGAATGCGGCATTTTCCCTGACACTGTTCGGTAGCTTCTTCATTGGTTCACGGCTGCTGTTTGCCAATACCATCACGCGCTTCGGTGGTTTCCGTGTGGCGATCGCTTCGTTTCTGGTCGAAGCGGTGGGCCTGCTGATTCTGTGGCTGGCGGCTTCGCCCGAGGTGGCCATGGTCGGTGCGTCGCTGGCGGGTTTCGGTTTCGCACTGGTGTTCCCTTCGCTGGGTGTCGAAGCAGTCGGCCTGGTGCCGGCACCCAATCGCGGCGCTGCGTTAGGTGCCTATTCGGTGTTTCTGGACCTGGCACTGGGCATCACCGGCCCGCTGGCGGGCTTGATCGTGGGCCAGTTTGGCTATGACGATGTGTTCCTGTTCGCGGCCATCGGCGCACTTTGTGCCGTAGCGCTGACGCTGTCGCTCTACCGGCGCGAACGCCTGACACAAACGCCGGTCTGATACTACACTTGGCATTTCGAGATCAATCCCAATGTATATTGTTAGGGTTTTCGTATTTTTCAGCAAAAAAAGTTAGCATAAAATCGAAATATTGCATTCCACTCGACCAAGGAGAAAAACAATGGCAAAGAAAAACGTAGCTTCGATCAATATCGGCATCAACGACAAGGATCGCAAGAAGATCGCTGATGGCCTGTCCAAACTGCTGGCCGACACCTACACGCTGTACCTGAAGACGCACAATTTTCACTGGAACGTCACCGGCCCGATGTTCAACACCTTGCACCTGATGTTTGAAGGGCAATACAACGAACTGGCGCTGGCTGTCGATCTGGTGGCCGAACGTATCCGCGCGCTGGGATACCCGGCACCGGGTTCGTACAAGGAATTCGCCAAGCTGTCGTCGATTCCGGAAGCCGAAGGCGTACCAAACGCGCAGGAAATGATCCAGCAGTTGGTCGAAGGTCAGGAAGCCGTGACCCGCACTGCCCGGGCGATGTTCCCCACTGTTGACGCCGCCGCTGACGAACCGACTGCCGATCTGCTGACACAACGCATGCAATTGCATGAAAAGAATGCATGGATGTTGCGCAGTCTGCTGGAAGACTGATCGGTTACTGATCGACCATCACGGTAACCGGCAAAACAATGCCGCTGACATCGCAAGATGTCAGCGGCATTGTTCATACTGGCAGACTGAACCGCTAAAGCAGTGCAGCGAACTGGCGCGCCGCGTGCTCGGCGTCCTCCGTCATATAGACACTGCTGATCGCAGCCACCATGTCGGCACCCTGGGCAATCAAGGGCCGGCAATTCTCCTGCGTCATGCCGCCGATGACCACCACCGGCAACGCAATCTCCTGCTTGGCTTGCGCGACGATTTCGGGTGCCGTCTTGAAGTCGTATTGTTTGACGCGCGACGGATAAAAGCCGCCGAATGCCACATAAGTCGCACCGGCCTTGGCCGCATCACGCGCCAATTGCAGCGTGCCGTAACACGATGCGCCGACGATCTTGTCTGCCCCCACCAGAGCGCGCACCGCCGCCACACCGGCATCGGTCCCGCCGACATGAATACCGTCGGCATCCAGCACCAGGCAGAGCTCAACGTAATCATTGATGATCAGCGGCGTAGCGTAACGACGGCACAATTGCAACAAAGCACCCGCCTGTTCGCGCCGTAACGCGGCATCAGCCGTCTTGTGGCGATACTGCACCAGTGTGGCACCACCTTTGAGCGCCTGTTCGGTCTTGGCCAGCAACAGCTCGGTATCGTCCCAGTCGGGCGTGACGATGTACAGGCCTTGCAAAGGCCAGTGCTTGGCAGAATGGGAAGTGCTTATCGACATGTCAATGTTCTCCTGCATAAAGTGGCACGCGATTGGGAATGCGCTGACCGGGTGCAATCGCATAGGATGTCGCCAACGCATGCTGGCAATATTGCTGCGCGCTGGCGATGGCAGCACGCATCTCCAAGCCCTTGGCCAGTTGCGCCGCCAAAGCAGCCGCCAGTGTGCAGCCGCTGCCATGGAATTCATCCCGCAAACGCGGCCAGGTCCAGGCGGCATAGGCACCGTCCGGACCGAACCAGCGATTGAGCACATCCTGCTGCTGCGGCCCATGGCCGCCCTTGAGCAAGACATGCGCGCAGCCGCGCTGTTGTAGCAAGGCAGCCTGTAGCACCGGATCATCGACGTCGCCGCACAACCGCCGCGCTTCGATCAAATTAGGGGTGATGATGGTAGCCACCGCATAGAATGGCGCTACCGCAAGCACCGCATCATCGGCCGACAAGTGATCACCTTTGCCGTTGGCCAGCACCGGATCGAACACCACCGGCAATTGCGGTCGCTGACGACGCAACGCCACTATCAGCTCGGCAATCGCTTCCGCGTTGCGACGGCTGCCGGCGATGCCCAGTTTGACGGCGGCAATATCGAAGCGGTCGATCAATACCTGCGCCTGCTGCTGGATCAACTCCGGCGCCAGTGCATGCACCGCAAACACGCTCACGTTATCCTGCACCGTCAACGCCGTTGGCACCGACAGCGGATGGCAACCGAGTGCGCTGATGGTGGGAATATCGGCCTGCATACCAGCACCACCGCTAGGATCCGAACCGGAAAACACCAATACGCACGGGGGCGTCGGCCGGTAATTGACCGTCGCCGCTGTCATGCCACGCGGCCTGCCATCGGCGACGATGGCGATGCGGCAAAACGACGTGCAATCCGCCCTGCCAGGAAAGCTTCGCGACCGGCCTCTACCGCTAGCTTCATGGCCCGCGCCATGCGCACAGGATCGCGCGCCCCGGCAATCGCGGTATTCATCAGCACACCGTCGCAACCAAGCTCCATCGCAATGGCCGCGTCCGAAGCCGTACCAACACCGGCATCGACCAGCACCGGCACCTTGGCTTGTTCGATGATCAGCGACAGATTCCACGGATTGAGGATGCCCATGCCAGAACCGATCAGCGAGGCCAGCGGCATCACCGCCACCACACCAAGATCTTCCAGCATGCGCGCCTGAATTGGATCATCGCTGCAATACACCATCACATCAAAGCCATCCTTGACCAGCGTAGCAGCCGCCTTCAAGGTTTCCGGCATGTTTGGAAACAAGGTTCTTTCGTCACCGAGCACTTCCAGCTTGACCAGCTTGTGGCCGCCCAGCAGTTCACGCGCCAGTTGCAGCGTGTAGACCGCATCTTCGGCGTTATAGCAACCGGCGGTATTGGGCAGGATGGTGTAACGCGACGGCGGCACCACATCAAGCAGACTTGGTGCGTTGGGGTCCTGGCCGATATTGACGCGGCGTATTGCCACCGTGATGATATCGGCGCCACTGGCCTCGGTGGCCGCACGGGTTTCGTCGAGGTCCTTGTACTTGCCGCTGCCGACCAGCAGGCGCGAACCGTAAGTCTTGCCGGCGATGGTCAAGCCCGTGTCTTGCTGCGGCAGCATGGGGGCATCATTCATGTTCATTTCTTCATCCTTTCATGGAGCATCAACCGCCGCCGATGGCGCGCACCACGTCGACGCGGTCGGCTTCCGCCAACAGACGCTGCGGCCATTGCCGGGACGGCACCACCTGACGGTTGACCGCCACGGCAATGCCTTTGCCGGTCAAGTCCAGCGCCGCAACAAGTTGCGCCAGATTCTGACCGTCGGCCAGGGCGTGCGGTTTGCCGTTGAGTTCAATCTGCATCATGTTCACCTGGACGGCAATCAAGTCTTGGAATAGATTTCAGCGCCCATCTTGACGAATTCGACCGACTTCACTTCCATGCCCTGCTTCAATGCTGCGATTTCGGTAATGCCTTCCTTGGCGGCGTAATCGCGCACTTCCTGAGTGATTTTCATCGAGCAGAAATGGGGGCCGCACATGGAGCAAAAATGCGCCACCTTGGCCGAATCCTTGGGCAAGGTTTCGTCATGGAATTCGCGCGCCTTGTCGGGATCCAGACCGATGTTGAACTGGTCTTCCCAGCGGAATTCAAAGCGTGCCTTGGACAAGGCATTGTCGCGAATCTGCGCACCCGGATGGCCCTTGGCCAGATCGGCGGCATGCGCGGCGATCTTGTAGGTGATGATGCCGTCCTTCACATCGACCTTGTTGGGCAAGCCGAGATGCTCCTTCGGCGTCACGTAGCACAGCATGGCCGTGCCATACCAGCCGATTTGCGCGGCGCCGATGCCAGACGTGATGTGGTCGTAGCCCGGCGCGATGTCAGTGGTCAATGGCCCCAGCGTATAGAACGGCGCTTCGTGGCACTGTTCCAGTTGCAGATCCATGTTTTCCTTGATCAGGTGCATCGGCACGTGGCCGGGCCCTTCGATCATGACCTGCACATCATGTTTCCAGGCGATCTGAGTCAACTCGCCCAGAGTTTTCAATTCACCCAGTTGCGCTTCATCGTTGGCATCATAGATCGAGCCCGGACGCAGGCCATCGCCGAGACTGAAGCTGACGTCGTAAGCCTTCATGATCTCGCAGATGTCTTCAAAGTGCTCGTAGAGGAACGATTCCTTGTGATGCGCCAGACACCACTTAGCCATGATCGAGCCGCCGCGCGAGACAATGCCCGTCATCCGTTTTGCCGTCAGCGGCACGTATTGCAAGCGCACCCCTGCATGGATGGTGAAGTAATCGACACCCTGCTCGGCTTGCTCGATGAGCGTATCGCGGAAGATTTCCCAGGTCAGGTCTTCGGCCTTGCCGTTGACCTTTTCCAGTGCCTGATAAATCGGCACAGTGCCAATCGGCACCGGCGAATTACGGATGATCCATTCGCGGGTTTCGTGGATGTTCTTGCCGGTCGACAGATCCATCACGTTGTCGCCGCCCCAGCGGATTGCCCAGGTCATCTTCTCGACTTCTTCGCCAATCGACGACGTCACTGCCGAGTTGCCGATGTTGGCATTGATCTTCACCAGGAAGTTGCGACCAATAATCATCGGCTCGACTTCCGGATGATTGATATTGGCCGGAATGATGGCACGACCACGCGCCACTTCCGAGCGCACGAATTCCGGCGTGATTTGCGCCGGAATCGACGCGCCAAATGATTGACCAGGATGCTGGCGACCCATCAGATCAGCCAGCTTGTTGCCCATCGGTCCGGACGCCTTCAATTGCTCCAGGTACTCCTGGCGACGCAAGTTTTCGCGCAGAGAAACAAACTCCATTTCAGGCGTGATGATGCCTTGGCGGGCATAGTGCATTTGCGTGACGTTGCCACTGAGATTGGCGCCGGTCTTGGCGCGGCGCGGTTTGCGATGCAGGTTGAAGCGTAGTTCCGCCAGCGCCGGATCGTTGAGGCGTTGCTGGCCGTATTCAGAGCTTGGACCGTCCAGTTCATCGGTATCGTTGCGCTCCACAATCCACGGCAGGCGCGGCGTCGCCAAGCCGGTACGGATATCGATTTGCACTTCAGGATCGGTGTAAGGGCCGGACGTATCGTAGACGTAAATCGGTGGATTTTTTTCCGAACCGAACATGGCCGGTGTGTCGGACTGACTGATTTCGCGCATCGGCACACGGATATCGGGACGCGATCCGGTCACATAAATCTTGCGCGAGTTTGGTAACGGTTGCACGGCGGCGTCATCGACGGTCGCAGTAGCGGAGAGGAATTTCGGATTGGCGTTCATTTTGGCTCCTTTGCTTAAATTACTTGGCTTGGAGCCAGCAAAGGAGGATTCGGAATGGACGTAGCACATGATGCAGAGTGCGTATCGGTAGTTCCGGCGCTTCCCTTCGCTGGCATTACCCAGATCAGGTTCAAGGGTATTTCTCACCCGTCGCGGCACGATTGCTTCACCCAATAACTATGGAAAGAAACCTCGCCGGGACAGGACCCCTAGCATTGCAGCGTCGGCTTGCGCAAACACTGCGAGGTGGATTCTACCTCAATAAAAACCCCTGCGGAGCAGATTTCAAATGAATCAAAGCGACATCGAAATCACACAATGCTGAGTTGATATTCAAAATTCAACTGTATTTTTGTAATTAATGAATGATTGTATTTAGATAGTTTTTTTATTCATTCAGATGTTTCATAGGCGAAACCAGCAGGAATTTTTTGAGCTCAGCTGCCCGGCAGTCATGCAGTGGCAAGCGCTACCGGGGTTGTATTGCATGTCTATCGACAGCACCGCACATCGCCGCATCACGGGTCGCCACCATGGCCGCACCACCGCCTACCTGACGCACAACGACACCAACGCCTGCGACAAACCGCCGCGACGATCGACCAGAG
>Ga0066798_10000372_pt1 | contig 24261 bp, 22 predicted proteins | sample PersoiDNA2013203_FD_70961 | JGI IMG/M metagenome (GOLD analysis project Ga0066798, IMG submission 70961) | Permafrost soil microbial communities from the Arctic, to analyse light accelerated degradation of dissolved organic matter (DOM) -... | ecosystem: Environmental > Terrestrial > Soil >... | reverse complement strand
CCTTGCCTCGCACCACGATCTCGCACTCATCCGGCGCCCCTCCGTCCCCAGCCGAGCTCCCTGGCCTCGCACTCGCCGAATCACGCCCAGTCGGCAGGTCGTCATTCTGTTAGAGCTTCTTAGAGCCTATTCCGGTAGAGATGTGCGACCGAGGGGGTCAAGCCGTGGATGCCAGTGGCCGCGGGGTTGTGAAGGCGCACTGGTAGTGCGGAGAGCAGCCCTGCGTTCGCTGGCGCCGCGGATCGGCCGCGTCGGGCGTGCAGACCTAGTGGAATAGGCTTTTAGACGACCTTGCCGGTCGCCTTGGCCAGCAGAAAGGCGCGCACGAAGCCGTCCAGATCGCCGTCGAGCACGCCCTGCGTGTTGCCAACCTCGAGCTCGGTGCGGTGGTCCTTGACGAGCTGATATGGATGCAGGACGTAGCTCCGGATCTGGCTGCCGAAGCCGATGTCCTGCGCCGCTCCGCGCTCGCGCGCGATCTCGGCCTCGCGTTTCTCTTCCTCCAGCTCGATCAGCCTCGAGCGCAGCATGCGCATCGCCGTTTGCTTGTTGGAGCTCTGCGAGCGCTCGTTCTGACACTGGACGACGATGCCGGTCGGAAGGTGCGTGATGCGCACGGCCGAGTCGGTCTTGTTGACGTGCTGACCGCCGGCGCCACTGGCGCGGTAAGTGTCGACCCGGATCTCCTCCCCGTCGATCTCCAGCGCGACCGAGTCGGGCAGAAGCGGGCTGACGATCACCTCGGCGAAGGAGGTGTGACGGCGATGAGCCGAGTCGAAGGGCGAGAGTCGCACCAATCGATGCACTCCGCGCTCGGCCTTGAGGATGCCATAGGCGTTCTCGCCCTTGACGGCAAAGGTGGCCGACTTGATCCCCGCCTCCTCGCCTGGGCTGGCCTCGATCATCTCGGTCGCAAATCCGCGCCGGTCGGTCCAGCGCAGGTACATGCGCAGCAGCATCTCGGCCCAGTCCTGGGCATCCGTGCCACCAGTACCAGCGTGAACGGTGACGATGGCGTCGCCCGCGTCGTACTCGCCGTTGAAGAGCGCGTCCTCCTGCAGGCGCTCGAGCTCCTTGCGGAGCGGAGCAATCGTCTCAACAATCTCGTCCTCCAAGTCGCCGTCGAGGGCCAGCAAATCGCGGGCGTCCTCGTACTCGCGGGTCAGGCGCTCGTAGCGATCGAGTCGCTTCGTCAGGCGAGCGTGCTCGGACGAGACCGACGCGGCCCGCTGCTGGTCATCCCAGAAGCCGGGCGCGCCCATCTCCTTCTGGAGCGCGGCGGCGCGTATTCTCAGCGAATCGGGGTCAAAGGTAATCACGGACCCACGCGAGCTGATCCCTGATCTCCTCGAGTTGATGCTGCGCGGGAACGCGTTCTTCGTTCATCGCTTCCGATGCTAGCGGGTCGCCGCGACCGGCCGTTGGACGGCTAGCGGAATGAGGGCCTATTGACCGGCGCGATCGGCGGGCGCGAGAAGACGTCTGATTCCAGAAGCGGCGGGACCCACCCCCGAGCGTGTAGCGAAACGAAGAGCTCCGCCGCCTGGCCGCGCTCGGCGGCGCGATACTGCGTCCTCGGTCGCGCCCGTAGCCGCCGGCTACGAACGCGACACTGCGTCCTAGCCTCACATCCACCGATCACACCCAGTCGACGGGTCTTCATTCCGAGACAAGTTCTTGACATCCACGGCTTGACCCCCTCGGTCGCACATCCCTACCGGAACAGGCTCTACAGCGGCGAGCTTCCCGCCTCGCCCGTACCGCCCTTGCGAACGAGGAGCGCGATCAGAGCGGCCGCGAAGGCGATGCAGGCCGCGACGACGAAGGCCACGTCGAGGGCTTGGGTGAAGGAGTAGAACGAGGCCTGGACGGTCTCGGCCTGAAGCAAGAGCGGCATCTTCGCGTTAATGGGCGGAACGCCCTGCGCCACGGCATCATGATACTGCGCGATCGTTTGCGCCTGGGTGGCGGGCACCCCGAGCGCAAGTAGCTTGCCGAGGAAGGTCGCCGCAACTCGCCCGGAGATGACGGCTCCGAGCACCGAGGTACCGAGTGCGCCGCCGACCTGAATCGCGGTCTGCTGCAGTCCGCCGGCTACACCGGCCATTCGCACCGGCGCATTGCCGAGGATTGTCTGCGTGGCCGCCGTCTGCACCAGCCCGAGCGCAACGCCGATCACGAGCAGCCAGGGCCATATGTCGCCGTAGTCGGTGTGCGGGGCGAGCCTCGAGAGGCCGAGCATGCCGACCCCGAGCAAGATCATCCCGCTCACGAGCGGAGGGCGCGGTCCCAGGCGCGCGCTCAACACCCCTCCGAGCGGTGCCGCGAAGACGAGCGTGGCGGTCAGAGGCAGCGTCCGAACGCCCGTCTCGACCGGCGAGTAACCGCGCACTCGCTGCAGGTAGAGCGAGAGGAAGAAGATGACGCCGAACATTGCGAAGGTGAGCAGGAGCATCAGAACGACCCCGACACTGAGCGAGAGCTTGCGGAAGATTTGTAGCGGCAGCAGGGGGTGCGTGGCCTCTCGCTCGCGCAGGGCAAAGAGGACGAAGCCGACCACGGCCGCCGCGAGCGAGGAGATCGTCACGTCGCCGCCCCAGCCTTCGGTCTGGCTCTTGATGATGCCCCAGACAAGCGCAAAGAGCGACGCGCACAGCACCGCCATGCCGGTCAGGTCGAACCGCTCCTCCGAGGCCTTCTCGTCACGCGACTCGGCGATCACCCAGCCGCCGACGCAGACGGCGATGAGTGCCAGCGGCAAGTTGAGGAAGAAGACCCAGCGCCAGCTCGCCTGCTCGATCATGAGTCCGGCGACGATCGGGCCCGAGGCGACCGCGACCATCGAGACGCCGGCCCAGATACCGATCGCCTGCTGCAGCAGGCGATCGGGGAAGGAGGCGCGAATGATCGCAAGCGTCGAGGGCATCAGTAGAGCTCCTGTAAAACCTTGCACCGTCCTGAAGGCGATCAGCGCCTCGATCGAGGGCGCAAAGCCACAGGCCGCCGACGCGAGCGCGAAACCGACCACTCCGGTCAGAAAGACGCGTTTGCGCCCGAAGCGGTCGGCGGCCTTCCCGGCGGTGATGATGAGAACAGCGACGGCGAGTAGGTAGGAGTTGGTCACCCACTGAAGACCCGAGAGCGAGGCGTGCAGATCGTGACCGATCGCGGGGTTGGCAATCGCTACCACGGTCGCGTCGAGCATCACCATCATCAGCCCGAGCGAGACCGCGAGCAGCGCCAGCCACGGATGGCCATGGCCGCGGCGCTTCGCCACGAAGCCGCGATCGGGCAGACCAGGAGCTGGAGTCGGCTGAGCCACCGCAGGCAAAATGATACACCGGTGTCTCAGTTTGGAAAGAGGTGAGCCATTCCGCCCGGCACTCGACCGGCTTCAGGCTCGGCGTTTCAGTTTCGGACGGCGCTCAGGAGCTTGTCCAGCCGCTGTTGCTCGGCGGGCGACCAGTGCTTGGCCAGCACTCGCTCTGCGTCTGCCTCCGCCGTCTCTAGCGCCTGCTCGAGCAGCTTCGCCCCGGCCTCTGTGAGCACGACCAGGGCAAGCCGGGCGTCGGCCGGGTTCGACTCCCGCGCCACAATTTTCCGGCGCTCGAGCGGACCAAGCTGCCGAGCAACGCCGGAAGGGGTCACGCCGAGGCGACCCGCCAGTTCGACCCTGCGCATCCGCCCCTGCGGCGCCGTTTGAAGCTCGATCAGCACCGCTAAGTCGCTCAGACCCAGGCCGTGATGAGCACCGAGGGCATTGTCGACGTCGCGAACGACGAGCGTACGAGCCAGAGCCAGATCGAGCACGAGAGAGATGTTTTCGTTCATACCGTGACTATATCATCAACCGCTCAATGAGTTGGTCACAAGGTAATCAGCGCAGTCGCGGTTCACACCGCGCCGTCCCCACCCCGCGAGGAACACGCACCGAAGGCGCGCCCGCCCATATTCCGAACAGATGTCCCTGACGCCGCTGGGGCGGCGCTCGCAAAGGAGCCAAGCGAGCGAGGTGCGGACAGTGCTCAAGCACGGCCGCGCCGAGTGAGCGCAGGATCCTGCCGCGAGCGTCGTTCCAGCGGCGTCAGGCGCCGTGGCAGCGCTTGTACTTCTTCCCCGAGCCACACCAGCAGGGGTCGTTGCGGCCGACCTTCTCGTGCTCGGAAACGACGCGCTGCTGGGCCGAGGCTCTGCGCGGGCGCGAGTCGGTCGCAACCGCGGCGCCGGCCGTCTCTCCGGCGGCGGCGATGGCGTCGGCACCGGCCACGGAGTCGTGCTCGTAGCTGAGCCCCATGCCGGGCGTCGTGTCGGCGTTTGGCGTCGTTTGCTCCACGAGCGCCTGGGCGTCTTGGGGCTCGATCTGGACGTGGAAGAGGGTGAAGACGACCTCCTCACGGATCGCGGTGCCGAGCTCGTCGAACATCTTGTGGCCCTCGGCCGTGTACTCGACCAGCGGATCCTTCTGCGCCATCGCGCGCAGGTGCACGCCCTCGCGCAGGTAGTCCATGTTGTCGAGGTGCTCGCGCCAGCGGTTGTCGACCACCTGGAGCAGGATGAAGCGCTCGAGATCGCGCATCAGCTCGGGCTGGAGCTGCTCGAACTCGTCCTCCTTGGCCTTGTACTCATCGAGGGCATCGGCGACGAACTCCTCACCGAGAGCCGCGCGCTCGAACGAGACTTCGTCCTCCTTCAGCTCCTCAGCGGTGATCGTTGAGCCGTAGAGCGCCTGCATGGTGCCGCAGAGCCCGGCCAGGTCCCACTCCTCCGCGAACTCGCTGGCGGTGAAGTTCTCGACAGCTTGCTCGACCGACTCGGCGATCCAGCCCTTGATCTCGCCGGAGAGATCCTTGCCGTCGAGCACCCGCCGGCGCTGCTCGTAGATGACCTGGCGCTGCTTGTTCATCACCTCGTCGTACTTGAGCACCTGCTTACGGGAGACGAAGTTCATCTCCTCGACCTTCTTCTGCGCGGTTTCGATCTGGCGCGAGAGAACGCGGTGCTGGATCGGCTCCCCGTCGGGAACGCGCGAGATCTCCATCACTCGCTTGATCCGATCGCCGGCGAAGAGGCGTACGAGGTCGTCCTCTCCCGAGAGATAGAAGAGGGTCTCGCCCGGGTCGCCCTGGCGGCCGGAGCGGCCGCGTAGCTGGTTGTCGATGCGACGCGCCTCGTGCCGCTCGGTGCCGATCACATACAGGCCACCGAGCTCGACGACACCCGGCCCGAGCTGGATGTCGACGCCACGGCCGGCCATGTTGGTGGCGATCGTGACCGCGTGCGGCTGGCCCGCGCTCTTGATGATCTCAGCCTCGCGCTCGTGCTGCTTGGCGTTCAAGACGTTGTGCTGAATACCGGTTCGCTCCAGCAACTGCGAGAGGTACTCGGAGGTCTCGACCGCGATCGTGCCGACGAGAACCGGCTGACCGCGCTCGTAGCGCCCCTGGATATCCCTCGCGACCGCCTCGAACTTGCTTTCCTTGTTCTTGAAGATGAGGTCGTTCTTGTCGTCGCGAACAACCGGCTCGTTGGTCGGGATCTCGATTACTCCCAGGTTGTAGATCTCGACGAACTCCTTCTCCTCGGTCTTGGCGGTGCCGGTCATGCCGCCGAGCTTCTCGTAGAGGCGGAAGTAGTTCTGCAGGGTGATCGTGGCCAGGGTCACGTGCTCCTCGCGAATGCGTACGCCCTCCTTGGCCTCGACCGCCTGGTGCAACCCTTCCGACCAGCGGCGACCTTCCATGACGCGGCCAGTGAACTCGTCGACGATCTTGACCTCGCCTTCTTGGATCACGTACTCGACGTCGCGGTTGTAGAGCGACTGGGCTCGCATCGCCTGGACCATGTGGTTGACGAGCTGCGAGTTCTGCGGCGCGTAGAGGTTCTCGATTCTGAGCGCCCGCTCGACCTTTTCGATCCCGGGCGGGAACGGCGACACGGTCATATGCTTCTCGTCGTACTCGTAGTCGGCGTCGGGCGGCGGCTCCTTGCGCAGCGGGTCGGCGCGGACGCCGTGCAGCTGTTTGATCACGCGGGCGAAGTCGTAGTAGATCTTGGCCGCCGTCTCGGGCTGGCCGGAGATGATCAGCGGCGTCCTGGCTTCGTCGATCAGGATCGAGTCGACCTCGTCCACGATCGCGTAGTGGTAGCCACGCTGAACGAGCTCTTCGTGCGCGACGGCCATGTTGTCGCGCAGGTAGTCGAAGCCGAACTCCGAGTTAGTGCCGTAGGTGACGTCGGCGTCGTAGGAGGCCTTGCGCTCGGCAAACGGCATCATGTTCTGGACGAAGCCGACGGTCATGCCGACGCGATCGAAGACGCCGCGGTTCCACTCGGCATCACGCTTGGCCAGGTAGTCGTTGACGGTGACCAGGTGGGCGCCCTTGCCGGTCAGAGCGTTCAGGTAGAGCGGCAGTGTGGCGACGAAAGTCTTGCCCTCGCCGGTCTTCATCTCGGCGATGTCGCCCTCGTGCAGGACGATGCCGCCCATCAGCTGGACGTCGAACATGCGTTGGTCAGACTCCCGGCGGCGCGCCTCGCGTACGGCGGCGAAGGTCTCGGGAAGCAAGTCATCGAGCGACTCGCCGTTCTCGAGCCGCTGCCTGAACTCGGTCGTCTTGGCCTTGAGCTCGGCGTCGGAGAGCTTGACGAAATCGGGCTCGAGCGTGGTGATGTACTCGGCGGTCGAGTGTATCCGCTTGATCCGTCGGCCCTCGCCGACGCGCAGCATCCGCTCGAAAGTTGCCCCCACTTCGGTCATGCAGAAAGGTTACAGGGAAGTCGCGGCGCAACTCCTCTGCGCACGACTCGCGCGCCGGTTAGAGCAGGTCGACCGAGATCTCCCAGACCGACTCGTCGATGTTCTCGAGCCTGAGCAGGCAGGGCACCGACTCCTCCAGAATCGGCTCCAGCTCGGGCTGGGATAGCGCGTGGGTCTCGCCGTCGAGAACGGCAGTGCGCTGACCGTCCGGAAGCGCGAAGACGACGAGCTCCTCGCCCGCGAGCCCGGTCAGCTCGATCGTCTCGATCTCGCTCGCCACCACGACGAAGCGACGCTCGTCCACGCGCAGAGCGCGCGCCCGGTAGGGAGCCTTGAGCCGACTCTCGACCGCGTCGGCGAAGACGCCCACGTCGCCGTCCCCCTCCTGCTCCTCGACGATCAAGAGCCGCTCGGGCAGCGCGACGAAAACGGCGTAGTCGCCCGCGACATCCGGCGCCAGAAGGGATACGACAACGCCGCGAGACTCCTCGGCATTCTCGTCCTCATCCTTTGGCTCAGCCGCGCTGTCGGCTCCGGGAGCTTCGAGCGCCGGCTCGGTTGCCGGGCTCTCCCCCGCCCCTTCGCCCGCGACCTTCTCGCTCTCGAAGCCCGAGATGAGCTCCTCCTCGCTTTCGGGGTGCTTGTACAGCGGTTTGTCGTTCTCCTCGGGTGGCAACGCGCGCCTTTCTCTTTGTTTGTTTTCGATCAGGGCATGTTACGGCGTTCCGGCACGTGCGGGCGCAACGGCCGAACCGCCGGCCTTCGCGATAGAGAACCGGGCACCTGACGTCTTGATCCGCTCGGGTCAGAACTCGATAGTGGTGATCGGACGGCCCTGCCGCCGCAGATCGTCAGCGCGCCGGATCGGCGTCGTCGGCCTGCAGCCAGGCCATCGCCTCGTCGAACTCCTCGAAGACCCTGACCTCGAACTCCACTTGCGACGCGAGGTGTCCCTCGAACATACGACCGAGCCCGTATTTGAGCGAAGAGCCGGGGCCGACGACCATCGCCGCGCGAGCCTTACTCTCACCTGCAAACCGCACCCGGAGGTTCGTAAGCTCCTCTATATCGGCAGCCGTGAGCGGCGAGACATCGAGTGCTGTGAGATCCATCAGCACCCTGACGTCCGGCCCGAACTCGGGACTCGAGCTGAGAGCCCGCAAGACCTCCTCGTAGCCCTTCACCAAGGCCATACCCGACGGTCGGCAAACGACCAGCGACGGATTGACCCATATGAGCTCGAACTCCATGGCCACAGTAGTATCGGCCCGCCGTGACTCGTCGTCAACGGAGCTGACTCGTACGGCGTTCGTCCCTCGTCGCGCACAGCTTCGTGCGGGAAGGGGCGTGTCTTCGACACCGATGTCGCCGGGTCTGAGGCTGCCCTAGGTCTTCGCCTCAGATCGGGTTGATGCTGACTTCCCAGAGATCGTCCTCGACGCGGACGGCACGGGCGAAGAAGTCGGCGCTTGCCTCCTTGCCGAGGCGATCGAGCTCGAAAACGCTGCCGAACGAACTTCTTCCGTCCACAACCAACTCGCGCTCGTCGCCTCTGACCGTAAGCTCGATCTCGTCGCCCGCCGCCTCGAAGTGCGCGAGCTCGATCCCGCGCGCCGAGACCGCCCAGAGGTCTCCCTCCTGACGGATGCCGTAGGCGCGGTAGGGCGGCTGGATCTGCAGCTCAATCACCTCGGCGAGTGGGGTCACGTCGCCCTCGGGAATCTGCGAATCCATGAAGATGTCGCCGTCCTCGACGACGACGAAGCCGAGCTCGTCGGAGCCTGTCAGATCGGGCGCCTCGCCAGTGATGACCAGATCCCAGTCGCCACGGATGCGCGGAACGCCCGCGAAGGCGAGCCGGCCGTCATCGATAATCGAGCCCGCATAGGTCGAATCGAACGACACCGGCTCGGAGGGGCGGTCGACGGCATCCTCCTCGCCCGAGCCTGCGATCGCTCCCTCCGCCTCCGCCTCGCGGCGGAGCTGCTCGTGAACCGGCTCGTCGCGTCTCCAAGGCTTCTTCACGGTTGCGGCTCGATCAGTCCGTAGTTGCCGTCGCGGCGACGATACACGACCGCGACCTCGTCGGCCTCACTGTTTCGGAATACGAAGAAATCGTGGCCGATCAGCTCGAGCTGGAGAACCGCCTCCTCGGGCGTCATCGGCTTGACCGGGAACTGCTTCGTCTTCACGATCATCGGCTCGGGCTCGCCTGGGACGACGGGGGCGCCACGCGTATATTCGGTCACAATGTCTCGCGCGAGGCGCGGCGCCGAGTTGCCGTGCGGGTGGTGGTTGCGGCGCTTGTTCTGGTAGCGCTTGGCCTGGCGCTCGAGCTTGGCGACCAGCTCATCGATGGAGACGCGCCAGTCGACGGAGCTCTCGCGAGCACGTAGGGTCGGGCCCTTCGTCCAGATCGTCGCCTCGGCGATGTGGTTGTCGGCGATCGAGGGATTCTTCTCCAAGGAGAGTTCGAGCTCGACCTTGGTCGGATCGGCGAGATGGCGCTCGAGCTTGCCGAGCTTCTCCTCCGCATAGCTGCGGATCGCATCGTTCATCTCGACGTTCTTACCCTTGATCTGAAGCTGCATCAGGCGCTCCTTCGTCTCCGAGATGTGGCGGGCTCGTGACCCGTCCGATTCGTGCGCTCGTCCAGGAATGAAGACCCGCTGATCGCGTGCAACCAGGTGCGGGATGCGTCGTTCTGAGACGAGTTCGACACGAGCGACTGCGGGCGGGCACAACTGACGCCGCCTGTGTGCGTCCGGGATATGTATCGGGTCTTCGCTTGGAGCACTGGCCGCTAGTCCGGACGGTCGTTCGTCTTCGCTCTCACTCTACCCCGCTCTAGCGTTCTCGAACAGCCCTCGCTAGGGCTATCACCTCGACGCGACGGCAACCGACCTTGCGAAGAGCGCTGGCGCAGGCCGAGGAAGTGGCCCCGCTCGTGTAGACGTCGTCGATCAGACAGACGCGAGTGGGCGGCTGGGCGCCCGGAAAAGGCGCGAAGGCGCCCGCGACGTTTCGGCTCCGCTCGGAAAGAGCCAGACCACGCTGGCGCCTCGGCGAGCCCACCCGCTCGAGCAACGGCACGAACGGCAGCTCCCAGATGCGCGCCAGCTCGAGCGCCAGCGCTCGGGCCGGGTGGAAGCCGCGACTGAGTGCTCGTTCGCGCTGCGCCGGCACGCAGGTGAGCGCCTTCACCTGCGGAGGTGGAATCGCCTCGGCGACGAGCTCGGCCAGCACGGCGGCCAAGCGCCGCAGGCCACGCTCTTTCCAGGCCCCGACCAGGCTTGGAACGGCGCCCGTGTAGAGAAGCGCCGAGCGTGCACTGGCAAAGGCGATTCGGCGGCCGGCGCACTCCAGGCAGCGGGCGACCGGCCAGGCAGTCGGCGCTCCGCAGCGCTCACAGAGCGGGCCGCACAGACGCGGTAGGCGCTCGCGGCAGCGCTCGCAAAGCTCGCTTCCAGGCTCTCCGCAGGCTGCGCAACGCAAGGGAAGCAGAAGCTCGAGCAGGGACACTCGCTCAAGCTAGAGCACGGGATGTGTCGTCTCTGCGCCGACTTCGTGCCGGATCAGACAAGCCCGAGGCGTTTGCGCATGATCTCGTCGGCTTGGCGCAGCTGCTCGGGGCTGCCGATGTCGAGCCAAAGCTCCTCGAAGACGAAGCCGTAGACGGGCTCGCGCGAATACAGCCAAGCGAGGAAGTTCCCCGGCTGGTCAGGTGAGTTTCCTTCCTCCAGGTAGTGATCGACCAGCGCAATATGCTCGCGTGCGAAAACATAGGCGGCGGTGGCGATCAAATCGCTCGCCGGGCGCTCGGGCTTCTCGACGAATCCCGTGATCCGCCCGTCCGGCGACAGCTCAACGACGCCGTATGAGGAGACCCGCTCCGCATCGAGGCAGCGCTGCACTGCCACGCAGCTCACAGCGGCGCCTTCGTTGATCTCCCTGCACGAGCGCCAAAACTCGACCTGGGCGCCGAGCGAGAAGTCGAACAGGTTGTCGCCGGCGACGACGAGCAGGTCCTCGCCCTCCAGACCCACCCGCTCGATCACGAGCTGCATATCGGCGATCGCGCCCAGTCGTTCTTCGTTCGAGCGCGTGCCGTCGTCGTGCACAAACGGGCGCAGGCGACTCTTGCGAATGTTTGCCCAGCACTCGAAGTCGGCGGCGAAACGCGAGTTCGAGATCACGTGCAGCTCGTCGACATCAGCGGCCTCGTCGATCCGGTCGCAGACGTAGTCGAGCATCGGCCGGCCGGCTAGCTCGAGGAGTGGCTTCGCCGTATCGTCGGTCAGAGGTCGCAGACGGGTCGCATACCCGGCCGCTAGTACAAGCGCCTTCATCTCCTCAGATCTTTCGCTCGACCTCGGCGCCGTCCTGCGTAGGACCGCTTAGGTTCCTTCGTTCCAGCTCGAGAGGTAGCGCTTCTGCTCCTCGGTCAGCTTGTCGATCTCGATGTCCATGGTCTCCAGCTTCACGCGCGCGATCTCCTCGTCGATCGGCGTGGGCACGTCGTAGACCTTGTGCTCGAGCTCGCCCTGATGCTGGACCGCGTACTCCGAGGCGAGCGCCTGGTTGGCGAAGGACATGTCCATCACCTGAGCTGGATGTCCCTCGGCAGCCGAGAGGTTGATTAGGCGGCCTTCCGCGAGCACGTAAATACGGCGGCCGTCGGAGAGCTCGAACTCCTCGACGAACTGGCGCACGTCGCGCGTGCTGCGGGCGCGCTCCCTGATCGACGGTATATCGACCTCAACGTTGAAGTGACCCGTGTTGGCGAGGATGGCTCCGTCGCGCATGCGCTCGACGTGCTCACCGTTGATGACGCTCTTGTCACCGGTCGCCGTGATGAAGACCTGGCCCGTCTCGGCCGCGCGCTGCATCGTCATGACCTCGAAGCCGTCCATGACCGCCTCGAGCGCCTTCAGTGGATCGATCTCGGTGACGATCACGTGGGCGCCCATACCCTTGGCGCGCATGGCGACTCCGCGCCCGCACCAACCGTACCCGGCCACTACCACCCTACGCCCCGCAAGCAGAACGTTGGTCGCGCGCAGAACGCCGTCGAGGGTCGACTGGCCGGTGCCGTAGCGGTTGTCGAACAGGTGCTTGGTCAGCGCCTCGTTGACGGCGATGATCGGATAGGCGAGCTTGCCCTCGGCCTCGAGCGCCTTCAGCCGGATCACGCCGGTCGTCGTCTCCTCGGTGCCTGCGATCACCTCCGAGAGCTGCTCGGGGCGCTTGCTGTGCAGGAAGCTGATCACGTCGGCGCCGTCGTCCATCGTCAGCTCAGGATGGGTATCGCAGGCGGCTTCGATGTGGGCGTAGTAGGTCTCGTTGTCCTCGCCCTTGATCGCGTAGGTCGAGATTCGATAGGCGTCCACGAGCGCAGCCGCAACGTCGTCCTGTGTCGAGAGCGGATTGGAGGCGCAGAGCGCGACCAAAGCGCCGCCGGCCTGAAGCGTGCGCATCAGATTGGCGGTCTCGCTGGTGACGTGGAGACAGGCGGCGATGCGCTTCCCCTCGAGCGGGCGCTCGCGCTCGAAGCGCTCACGTATAGCCCGCAGCACCGGCATCTCCCGTTCGGCCCACTCGATCCTGCGCACACCCTCAGCCGCCTGGCCGAGGTCCTTCACGTCATGGCCCACGCTGTTCAACTCGCTCCCCTTTCCGACTCGTAATCACGTTGTTTCGGAGCCGAGTCGGGTGCGACTCGGCTCGGCGCCCTCAGCTGTCCTCTCGCCCGTAGATATCTTCCAGCCGCACGACATCATCGAGCTGCGGAGTAGAGACCTCGAACACGGTCGTGTCCTCGATTGCGCGCAGGCGATGAACCGTTCCCGGTTTGAGGTGGAAGGCGATGCCCGGCCCGATGATCTCGCGATTGGTCACCGGATTGCCGGCCAGGGCCAGCTCAACCTCGGCGCGTCCCGACTGGAAGTACAAAGTTTCGTCTTTTTGTTTGTGGAACTGCAGGCTGAGCGCGCTGCCGGCGCGGACGAAGAGGATCTTGCCCACGTATTGGTCGGTCCTGGCCCAGATTTGCTCCCAGCCCCACGGCTTCTCGATGCGCTCCTGCTTGAACGCGAAGGCATCGAGGCCTTCGAAGTTGGGTGAGGAAAGGTTCGTCACTTCAGTACTCACATCCGGGACGCCGGGTTCCGAGCGCGCTCATCTTATCGCTCTCATTTGAGCCACTCAGGATGAGTTGCTACGTACTCGTCGGCTATCCGTAGCTGCTTGGGCGTATTGACGGTCAGCCAGATCCCCTCGTAGCGGAAGGCATACAGGCGCCCCTCACGCGCCAGCTCGGGGAAGGTCGTGCGCTCGTGATCACCACGCTCGGGAAAACGCGCCAGCGCCTCGGGCTCGAGCACGTAGAGACCCACGTTGACCCAGTTCGGCAGGCGCGGTGCCTCCTCGCTGAACCCCGAGACGAAGCCGTCCTCGCGCAGCTCGACGAGACCAAAGGGCGAGACGAGGGGCGCTACGGTCACGGTCGCCGCCGCGCCCGACGCCCTATGCGCCTCGTAGAGCTGCTTCAGGTCGACCTCGAGCAGCTCGTCGCCGTTCATGGCGAAGATCGTGCTCTTTGCGCTCAGCTTTGCTGCCGCGAAGCGAATACCGCCGCCGCGTCCGAGTGGCTCCGGCTCCTCGACCGGGACAATCTCGACACCGAGACCTTCGAGCCCGGAGGCGAACTCGTCTCCTTTCCCAACCGCGCAGGCGAGCAGAACGCGCTCGACTCCTACGTCGCGCAGGCGGACGATCTGATGGGCGACGAGCGGACGCCCGCAAACCGCTACGAGTGGCTTCGGTTTTCCCTTCGCGGCTTCGCCGAGGCGCTCGGCCTTACCACCAGCGAGGATGATCGCTTCGCGGGGTATCACTCCGGTTTCGGTTCGGAGGCTTTGGCTTCGGTGCGCGCAGAGCTGCAGCGTCCGGGCCGCCCCACGCAGTCGTAAGCGAAACCGGCCGCCCTGACCCGATCGGGATCAAGGAAGTTACGACCGTCGATGATGAGGGGATTACGCATGGCGCGGCGCACCGCTTCGGAAGCGAGCTCGCGCAGCTCCTTCCACTCGGTGACAATAACGGCCGCATCGGCGCCCGTGACCGCCTCCAGCACACTGTCGCAGAACTGCGCGCCGTGCAGATAGCTGTCGCGTTCGGCCATCGGGTCCCAGGCGCGCACCTCGGCGCCCTCGGCCAGTAGACGAGAGCCGAGTACGATCGAGGTCGCCTCGCGCATGTCGTTGGTATCGGGCTTGAAGGTGAGGCCGAGAATGGCGATCGTCTTGCCCGCGAGGGTGCCGAGATGCTTCTCGAGCTTGCCGACCACGCGCCGCTTTTGCAGCTCGTTGACCTCGATCACGCTCGAGAGAAGCTGGAAGTGATACCCGGAGTTGCCGGCGAGCTGCTTGAGCGCGGTGACGTCCTTGGGGAAGCAGCTTCCGCCGTAGCCGATGCCGGCGTGCAGGAAGTGCGGCCCGATGCGACGATCGAGGCCCATCCCCTCGGCGACCTGCTCGACGTCGGCGCCGGTCAACTCGCAGACGTTGGCGATCTCGTTGATGAAGCTGATACGGGTGGCCAGAAAGGCGTTCGAGGCCAGCTTGATCATCTCGGCCGAGGGCACGTCGCTGTAGACAATCGGCGCGTCGATGCCAGCGTAGAGGGCGCCCACTCGCTCGCCATCGGCGCGCTCGAAAGAGCCGACCACGATCCGATCAGGATGGACGAAGTCCTCGACCGCCCTGCCTTCGGCCAGGAACTCGGGGTTGGAGGCGTAGCCGAGGTGCTCGAGCCCGCGGGCTCGAAGCGCCGCGCGCACCTTCTCGCCGGTGCCCGCCGGCACGGTGCTCTTCATGACCACGATCGCCCGCCGCTCGAGCGACGGTAGCTCGTCGATGAGCGTCCAGACGGCCGAGAGATCGGCGTCACCGGAGTAGGTCGGGGGCGTTCCGACGCAGACAAGGAAGAAGTCCGCCTCGTCGGTGACGTTCTTGATCTCGAGCGTGTAGCTCATGCGCTCCCGATTGCGCTCGAGCAACTCTGCCAGGCCGGGCTCGTAGATCGGGACTTTGCCGGCCTTGAGTTGCTCGATTCGCTCGGGCACAACGTCGCGGACTACTACGCGATGGCCAAGATCGGCGAAGCAGGCGGCCGTGACCAGCCCCACCCAGCCAGCACCAATAATCCCGATCGTCTCGCCACCAGAATTCATGCGCGGCGAAGCTTACTCCAGCGCGAACACCGATCGCACGATAAGACTGTTCAGTCGGCGACGATCGTCGAGCTACTTGCGAATGTGACCGCCAGCCGGGTGCAGACCCTTGGCGATGGCGATCATCGTCTCGTTCGAGAGCATGTTGTCGAGGGTGTTGATCACCCAGTAGCTGGCGCCGTTCTCGCTCAGAACGACCATGTGCAATCGGCCACTTTGGTAGTAGAAGTCGAATGTGCGCCGGCCTATGCGATGCGTGTAGTGCGGCTCGGCCAGAACCGGCGCGTCGGTGAAGGCGGTTTCCTCGATCGACCAGTAGGCGCTGATATAGCCGGGCAGGTCGAAGGTGAGGCGCAGCGCTGTCTGCTTGGCGGCAATGCGATAGACGCGAACCGGCGATTCAGAGGACAGATAAGAGGAGCTCGCGACGCGAGACGGCAGCTCGAGCCGGAAGGCGAAGCGGTGCTGAAGACCACTCAGGGTAGAGGCTGTCAGTCCCGGGTTGGTCGTGACTCTCGGCGCCTGAACGGCCGGCACTTCGACCTTCGGAGTGATCGCAGGCAGCGTGCCGTCGAAGGTCTGACCAAGCGCCGCCACCACCATCGCGCCGTTCGCCAGGGACGCGATGCTGGGCACCATCTTCTTCACGCTCGCGGCGTCGAAGAACGTCACTAGCTTCGTCGCCGCCGCCTTCGACTTGGCCTGAGCTGGATCGTAATAGACGATCGAGTGCCAGAGCTTCGCGCCCGGGTAGTTGGCCGCTACGCCACCAGCAGGCTGGATGACTTTGTAGCCGCGCTGAGAGAGGCCGTAGCTGGTATCGGTCGCAAGCCCCCCTGTATCGCTCGCGTTCAGGACGAGCACAGTGGTCTTCTCGGGCGCGGGCGCGGCGTCTACTTGCGACTTGGCATGGGCGACCTTGTTCTGGCTGGCCGCGAGCGCATCGACGGTCAGGTCTGGACTGGTGAACTGCTCGATCGCTTTTTGGAGATCGGCCGCGGGTACTTGCGTATCGGACGTGCCGTCGTTGATGTCTCCGACGTTCTCGAGCTTGACCTGAACCAGGCTCCCGCCCGACAGGCCGTAGATGAGACGAGCGTATTCGATCAGCGTTTTGATCGAGATCGAACCGCCACGCTCAACGTTGTCGACGATCGTGTTGACGGTGCCGAAGTAGTCGGTAAACGACAGCTTCGAGGCCTGCTGGCGGAAGGAGCGGATGAAGGCCTGCTGGCGGATGATCCGGTAGAGATCGGAATCGCCGTGACGGTAACGCGCGAAGTCGAGGGCTTGCTGACCGCGCAGGCGCTGATAGCCGGGCTGAAGGTCGATGGACGCATAGCCGGCGCCCGGGGGAACGTAGTAGCGGCGATCGACGTCGATCCAGACGCCGCTCATCTTGTTGACGATGTCCTTGAAGCCGCGGAAGTTCACCGCCACGTCGTAGTTGATGGGCAGTCCAGTCAGCGCCTTCACAGTCAGGAGCGTGCCCTTCAATCCGCAACTTGCGTAGGCCGCGTTGATCTTGCCGGTGGCGAAGGAAACACCGGGTTTGCAGTAAAGCGGCACCCGCAGATCACGTGGGAAGGAAAGCAGCGAGATGCTCTGACTGCCCTTGCGCGGGTCGAGACGAACGAGCATCACGGTGTCGGAGCGACCCGGGTCTCCCACCAGCCCCCTTCGCTTGTCGTAGCCAACCACGAGCGCGACCACCGGTTGGTTCGGAACCGCTGCTTTGAGGTGTTTCTCGCTCTGAACTACATTTATCGAGCGGGGCCCCGTGTGGTTGAGACTCTCCTGCCCCCAGAGGTAGAGCCCGCCGGCGGCTCCGCCGGCGACAACCGCGAGGATAAGCGCCGTGTTGAGCAGAAAACGCCCAATGCCGCGCAGAACGCGCCCGCGCGCGAAGGGCTGCTGGTAGTGGCTGATCCTGCTACGCGCTGGAGAAGGCGAAGCGGCACGGCCGTTGCCCGTTACCTGCTCCCAGCGTCCGATCCTTCTCTTCAGCGTCGTCCGCATACGAAAAAAGCGAGGCGCACGCCCGTGCGCCCGCGGCCGTCAGCATAGCGACCTTTCCGGCCAACCCGGTGAAGAGTCTATTCCGGTAGAGATGTGCGACCGACGCGGCCGAGCCACGATCGCTAGCGACCGATAGACGCCAGCTGGTTCTCGGCGTGCTTGATCTTCTGCTCGATTCGCCAGCGATCGCCCTCGACTTCGGCCCGCTCCAAGCGTCCGAGCTCGGCCCTGGCCTCCTCGAGTTGAGCAGTCGCACGTGCGGGATCGATCTCGTGCAGGTCGACCGCATCGTCGACGAGGACAAGCGCCCGATTCGCGTGGACCTCGAAAAACCCCGGCCCTGTCACCAACTCGATTTTCTCCCCGCCGGGAAGATGGATGCGGGTCAAGCCCGACTCGAGCAGCGCATCGAGCGCGACGTGCCGGGCCAGCACTCCGATCTCGCCCGCCTCCCCCGGGACGACGAGCATCTCGACATCACCGTCGAAGACAGCCCGCTCGGGCGTCACCACCGAGACGCTGAATGGGTTCCTCTCGGCCATCCGCCCCAGAGCCTACCCCGTTAGGGAGCGGGCCTGGCGGGGTGGGCTCTCAGGCCGTGACGGCGGCCGGCGCTCGTTTGCGCTCGACCTGCGCCTTTTCGAACACCTGGTCGATCGTGCCGGTGAGCATGAAGGCCTGCTCCGGCAACTCGTCGCACTCGCCGTCGATGATCGCGCGGAAGCCGGCGATAGTGTCGGCGACCTTGACGTACTCGCCGGGAATGCCGGTGAACACCTCGGCGACGAAGTTCGGCTGCGAGAGGAAGCGCTCGATGCGGCGGGCACGCTGCACGATCAGGCGATCCTCGTCGGAGAGCTCGTCGATGCCGAGGATGGCGATGATGTCCTGCAAGTCCTTGTAGCGCTGGAGAATCCGCTGCACCTCGGTGGCCGCGCGGTAATGCTCGGCCGAGACGATGCCGGGCTGCAGCGCGCGCGAGGTCGAGTCGAGCGGATCGACCGCCGGGTAGATGCCTTTCTCGGAGATCGCGCGGGACAGCACAGTGGTCGCGTCGAGGTGGGCGAAGGTGTTCGCCGGCGCCGGGTCGGTGAGGTCGTCGGCGGGCACGTAGATCGCCTGCACCGAAGTGATCGAGCCGGTGCGAGTAGAGGTGATGCGCTCCTGGAGCTCACCCATCTCGGTGGCCAGCGTCGGCTGGTAACCGACGGCGCTAGGCATGCGGCCAAGCAACGCCGAGACCTCGGAGCCCGCCTGGACGAAACGGAAGATGTTGTCGATGAAGAGCAGCACGTCCTGACCCTGCTCGCGGAAGTACTCCGCGACTGTGAGCGCAGAGAGCGCGACGCGCAGGCGCGCTCCAGGCGGCTCGTTCATCTGCCCATAGACGAGTGCGACCTTGTCGATCACTTTCGACTCGTTCATCTCGAGCCAGAGGTCGTTGCCCTCGCGCGTGCGCTCGCCGACGCCCGCAAAGACCGAGACGCCGCCGTGCTGCTTGGCGATGTTGTGGATCAACTCCTCGATCAGCACCGTCTTGCCGACGCCGGCGCCGCCGAAGAAGCCGATCTTGCCGCCCTTGATGTAGGGCGTCAGCAGATCGATGACCTTGATGCCGGTCTCGAAGATCTCCAGCTTCGGCGAGAGATCGCGGAAGGAGGGCGGATCGCGGTGGATCGGCCAGCGCTCCATGTTCGCGGGCGGCTCGCCGCGCTCGTCGATCGCCTGCCCAAGCACGTTCCAGAGCCGTCCCAAAGTCTCCTGTCCGACAGGAACGGTGATCGAGCTGCCGGTGTCGATCACGACCGCGCCGCGCGCGAGCCCATCGGTCGATTCCATGGCTACCGCCCGCACGCGATCGTCGCCGAGGTGCTGCTGCACCTCAGCGGTGAGCTTCCGAGGCTCTTCACCCTCGCTCGTTGGCGCGATATCGATCTCCAGCGCGTTGTAGATCGCCGGCAGGTGACCGGTGAAGGCCACGTCAATCACCACGCCCTTGACTTCGATCACTCTCCCGGCGTTGGGCGCGTCTTTCGTTGGCTCGGTCATCTCTCTCCTACGACGAGGTGAAACTGATGGAACAAGCGCGCAGTGCTGATGCGGACACCGCGCGCCAGTCTAGCCCACGCGTTTACCTGACGAACGGTCGGCGCGCAGCCGGGCGAGCTCGCGCCAGGAAAGCGCGCTCGATTCGAGCACTATGGGCCTATCCCGTTAGCGCGCCTGGACGGCCGCGTTAACGTACGGCTGCGGTTGAGGCGGTATGGCGTAGGTGACCGGCGACTGCTTCGGCGTGCTCGACACCGTCAGCGCGGGATTCATGTCGCCAGAGCTTGCGCCCACCGACCCCTGGAGCGCCACCAGCCCGAGCGAGGCGACGATCACTGCCGCCGTGGCGGAGAGACTGTTACGAGCGACCCGGCGCCGCCAGGGCAGATGCGGTAGGAAGGAGACAGCGGGCGCCTCGGGCGGAAGATCCCTGAGCGCAAGCGTGATTGCCTCGACGCTCGCGCCTTTGCGCCTGCAGTCCGGACAGCCGAGGAGGTGACGCTCCAGCTTGCGATGCTCTAAGGGGCTCAGCTCCTGATCGAGCGAGAGCGAGAGCGAAGCCAACGCATCCGCGCACACGCGTTCTCCGATCATCGAGCTCACGTCGATTTAGGACGGTCGCTTCGGCCGATTGTTAGAGAATGATAAGAATTGGCGCCCGGCGCACCTACCCCGCGTCGCACCCCTCGAGGTCGAGCGCTCGATCGCTTGCGCGGAGCCAGGCGAGGGACTCGTGCCGAAGGCGCGGCTCATCGCCCACTTCTCCCGCCGAAGCAAGTCGTCATGCGAGCGAAGCGAGCGGACTTGCTTCGGTTATAGGGCGCCGGCGCCGGCGACGACCTCGAGGATCTCCTGCGTGATCGCTGCCTGGCGGGCGCGGTTCATGATCAGCGTCAGGAGCTCGATCAGCTCCTCGGCGTTCTTGCTGGCGTTTCGCATCGCGCTCATACGGGCGCCGTGCTCCGAAGCCGCCGACTCGAGCAGCGCTCGAAAGACCTCGGTCTCCAGATAGGCCGGTATGAGCCGCCCGAGGATGAGCTCCGGATCGGGCTCGAAGAGCACTTCTCCGCGCACGGGCGGCGGCATCGATCCCTCGTCGAAGCCCTCCAGAACCTGCTTGGGAAGCGGCAGCATCTCCTGCTCGACAACCGTCTGCACGATCGGAGTGACAAAGCGGTTGTAGACGAGCAGCACGGCGTCGGCCTGGGCGCTCGCGTAGAGCTCTCCCAGGTGGTGCGCCATGGCCTGGGCTTCGGCGAACTCCGGCCGGTCGCTGAAGCCAGTCCAGTCCGTATCGATCTCACGCTTGCGAAAGCGAAGCGAGGAGCGGCCGCGCTTGCCGGCCACCAGCCACTTGACCGCGATCCCCTGGGCTTGCAGGTCGTGCTCGAGCCCGAACGACCTGCGCAGCACCTGGGCGTTGAAGGCGCCGGCCAGCCCGCGATCGCCGGTCAGCGGTACCAACGCGACCGTGCGCGTCTCGCGATCCTCGAGCAAGGGCAGTCCATGCAGCGATCCCAGCGCCTGAGCTGTGCTGGTGATCAACTCGAGCATGCGGTTCGCATAGGGACGCATGGCTACGATCCGCTGCTGCGAACGCCTGAGCTTGGCAGCCGAGACGAGCTCCATCGCCTTGGTGATCTTGTGCGTCGAGCGAACGGAGCGGATACGCCGCTTGATGTCTTGCTGTGAGGCCATGACGTCGGTGGTCTAGAAAACCAGGCCGAACTCCTCTTCGACGTTGAAACTCTGCTCGAACTTCTGCAGCTCCGCCTCGAGCCGAGCGGCCAGCTCATCGGAGAGATCCTCCGTCTCGCGGATCTCCTTCAGGATCGTTCCCTCGCTGCGCAGCTGCTCGCGCAACTCCTCCTGGAAGCGCGGCACCTGGCTGGGTGGAACGCTGTCGAGGAAGCCGTGGATGCCGGCGTAGATGGCCGTCACCTGCTCTTCCATCGGCCAGGGCTCGTACTGCGGCTGGTTGAGCGTCGCCACCATGCGCGCGCCTCGGGCCAGCGTCTGCAGTGTCGCCGGATCGAGCTCGGAGCCGAACTGGGCGAAGGCTTCGAGCTCGCGGAAGGAGGCGAGGTCGAGACGCAGGCGGCCGGCCACCTTCCTCATCGCCTTGGTCTGCGCGTTCGAGCCCACGCGCGAGACCGAGATGCCGACGTTGATGGCCGGGCGGATGCCCGAGTAGAAGAGGTCGGACTCGAGGAACATCTGCCCGTCGGTGATCGAGATGACGTTGGTCGGGATGTAGGCCGAGACGTCGCCGGCCTGCGTCTCGATCACCGGCAGCGCCGTCAGCGAGCCGCCACCGAGCTCATCGGAGAGTTTGCAGGCGCGCTCGAGCAGGCGCGAGTGCAGATAGAAGACGTCGCCGGGGAAGGCCTCGCGGCCGGGCGGGCGGCGTAGCAACAGCGACAGCTGCCGGTAGGCGTCGGCGTGCTTAGAAAGGTCGTCGTAGATGCAGAGAGCGTGCTTGCCCTGGTAGAGGAAGTGCTCGCCCATGGCGCAGCCGGCGAAAGGTGCCATCCATTTGATCGGGGCGGCCTCGTGGGCGGCGGCGCTGACTATAACCGTGTACTCCATGGCGCCGGCTTCTTTCAGGCGCTCGTAGACCTGAGCAACGGTCGAAGCCTTCTGCCCGATTGCCACGTAGATGCAGATGACGTCCTTACCGGCCTGGTTGAGAATCGTGTCGACGACTACCGCGGTCTTGCCGGTGCCGCGATCGCCGATGATCAGCTCGCGCTGGCCGCGGCCGATCGGGATCATCGCGTCGACCGCCTTGATCCCGGTCTGGAGCGGTTCCTTCACCGGCTGGCGCGCGATCACTCCCGGCGCCTTCAGCTCCAGCGGACGGCGCTCGTGCGCGGTGATCGGGCCGCCGCCGTCGATGGGATTTCCGAGCGGATCGACCACGCGCCCGAGCAGCTCGTCGCCGACCTGGACGCTGGCGACGCGGCCCGTCCGGCGCACGCTCGAGCCCTCGGAGAGCTTCTGCCACTCGCCGATGAGCGCCACGCCGACGTTGTCCTCTTCGAGGTTGAAGGCAAGACCAACAACCCCGAACTCGAACTCGAGCATCTCGAGCGCAACGCAGCTTTCGAGACCGTGCACGCGCGCGATGCCGTCGGCGACCTGCAGCACGGTGCCGGTCTCCGAGAGATCGGTCTCGATCTCGAACTGTTCGATCCTCTGCTTGAGGATCTTGGTGATCTCTTCAGGGCGCAGCTTCACGGCCTCACCTCAACTCCTTGTCTCGACAAGCTCGGTACGAAGTTTCTCGATACGACCGCGGACGCTGGCATCGACGCGCAGCGAGCCCGCCTGCACGATTAGGCCGCCGAGTAGCGACGGGTCGACGTGGCGACGCGCCTCGACCCGGCTTCCGGTCGCGGCCTCGATCTTGGACACCAGCGAGCGCGCCTCTTCCTCGGAGAGCTCGTACGCTGTCGTCACGACCACGCGCAGTCGCTTCTCCCCCGCGGCCACAAGCGCCTCGAACTCGCGAACGATCTCCTCGAGGGCGGCGATCCTCGTCTTCTCGGCCAGCAGGCGTAGGAAGTTGCGCACCAGCGGCTCGGCGCCCGTCAACAGGTCCTCCAACAGAGCGACCTTCGAAGCGGAGTCGAGCTCCGGATTCGCAAGCACCGTCGCCAGCTCCGGCACCTCGCGCTCGGCCTCGAGGAAGTCGGTCAGGCCGCTTCTAACCTCGCTCAAGCGCTCCCTGTCGAGGGCGGCGTTGTAGAGCGCCTGCGCGTACTTTCGCTCGACGACCCCCACTAGCGTTCTCCCGCCTGCAGAGTAGTGAAGTCGATCTCGGAGACCGCCTGCTCGACCAGGCGCCGGTGATCCTCGCTGTCGAGTACCTTGCCCGTCACCTTGGTGGCGGTGATCAGAGCAAGCTCGGCGACCTCGGTTCTGATCTGCTCCAGCGCCCGCTGCGTCTCGGCGCTGATCTGGCGCTCGGTCTCGGCCAGCCGGCGGGCGCGATCGCTCTCCAGCTCCCCGTGCAGGCGCTCGCGCTGCGACTCGGCCACCCTGCCCGCATTTTCGAGGATCTCCTCGGCCTCCGAGCGCGCCTGAACCATCATGGCGCGATGTTCCTCGAGCAGCTTGGCAGCCTCGTCACGCGCTTGCTCAGCCTGCTCGATCGAGTGGTGGATGCGCTCGCGCCGCTCGTCGATGATCTTCTGGATGGGCGCGAAGCCGAAGCGCCTGAGAACGAAGAAGACGATCAGGAAGCAGACAATCGTCCAGATCATCAAACCCGGGATGACGGTGATCAGTGAGTTTGCTGCCAGTGGCATTTGCGCGAGATCCGCCTTTCCGGCTAGATGAGGACGTAGGCCAGTAGCCCGCCGAGAAGGCCGTAGAAGACGAGCGCCTCGGTCAGCGCGAAACCGATCCACATGATTCCCTGAAGCTCACTGCGCAGCTCGGGCTGGCGGGCGACCGACTGGAGCATCGAGCTGAAGATGTTGCCGAGACCGATACCGGCGCCGACTGCGCTTAGGCCGATGCCGAGTGCGAATGCGAGCGTTTTACCGAAATCGGTGAGATTGCCGGTTACTGCTGCGAGAACGGACATGGAACTCCTTTCGCTGGAGACACTAGTGCTCGGGCTCGATCGCCGAGCCTATATAGGTGGCCGAGAGGATGGCGAAGATAAAGGCCTGGATGGAGACGACGATGACGATTTCGAACAGGTAGAGCGCCACCGCGATCGGAATCAACGCCGGCGCCAGATAGACCGTTTCGAGTATGAACATCAACCCGATCAGGGTCAGGATCAGCATGTGGCCGGCGAGCATATTCGCGTAGAGACGAACGCTGAGCGAGATGACTCGCATCAGCTGGCTAATCACCTCGAGCAGGAAAAGAAGTGCCAGCGGCACAGCCCAGATGACGCTGAACTTCGGCATCCCGCCAGGGAGCCAGCTCGCGAAGTACTTGCCCGAACCGTTCCAGCGGACACCCTCTACGTGGGTGAATACGAAGGTCATGAGCGCCAACGTGAGCGTCACCGAGAGGGCGGAGGTCGCGGCGTAGATGCCCAGGGTCGGCAGCTCGATGCCGAACAGGTGGAAGGTCTCGCCGGTCAAGGGCAGCGGGACGAAGCTGATGAAGTTGAGCACGAGGATGAAGAGGAAGAGGCTCGCCACGTAGGGAAACCAGCGCCCCATCGCCCTCGTCGGCA